>Ga0105854_1000090_pt1 | contig 51321 bp, 46 predicted proteins | sample OrgsoiDNA_201058_FD_89679 | JGI IMG/M metagenome (GOLD analysis project Ga0105854, IMG submission 89679) | Permafrost soil microbial communities from the Arctic, to analyse light accelerated degradation of dissolved organic matter (DOM) -... | ecosystem: Environmental > Terrestrial > Soil >... | reverse complement strand
GTTCATCGTCTCCATAGTGTAGGGCGGCACCGTCATTGTGAGCACCGCGTAATCAGTCGGATCATTATAGTTAATTAAATGATATTGAAAATGATTATCTATGCTCCGCACTTTGTGCGGGTATTCGTAAGATGCTGTTATACGGGGCTTAGAGCGAGTTTACCTAAGCCTTGCAGCAAATGGTCTAAGCGGCGATTCGGACCATTCTGCCGTTATTTTTAGTTTTTCAGTCTTTGCGCATGCGTATACGCCGTTGCCCGGCCGGGTTTACTGAAACCGACCAGCGTCAGGTTACAGCGTTCGGCGACATCGACGGCGAGTTGGGTGGCGGCCGAGACGGCAAACAGGATTTCAACACCGCACATGGCCGCCTTCTGTACCATTTCGTAGCTGGCGCGGCTGGAAACCAGCGCGGCACCCGCCTGCCAGTCTGATTTTTTCGCCCGCACGCCGAGGATTTTATCCAATGCGACGTGGCGGCCGACGTCTTCGCAGCCGCCGAGCAGCTTGCCCTGAGGGCTCAGCCAGGCGCCCGCGTGGGTGCAACCGGTCAGCTGGCCGATAGTTTGTACTGATTTCAGCTGATGCAGCGCGCTGTCCAGATTCGACAAATCAAACGTCTGTGTGAACGGCAGCGGGGCCAGCGGGCGGAAGAGATCGCCAAGCTGCTCAATGCCGCACACTCCGCAGCCGGTGCGGCCAGCCATCGCGCGGCGGCGTTCTTTCAGTCCGGTGAAACGGCGGGTAGATAATTCAATGTTAACTTCCATGCCATTGCAGTTGGATGACACATCGATGCCGTAGATATCCGCAACCGATTCAATAATCCCTTCTGACAGCGAAAACCCCAAAGCAAAAGCTTCAAGTTCTTTCGGTGACGCCATCATCACCACATGAGAGATGCCGTTGTACACCAGCGCGACCGGCACCTCTTCGGCTATCCAGTCATCCTGTGGCGTGTCCAGATGGCCACGCTGCATCACCTTTTTACGGGTTGCACCGATGATCTGCGTCACTTTTTGGTCATCTTTTTCGTCAAATTCGTTTACGTGATGGACATCCATTGGCAATAACCTTATAAACATTCCGGTTACAATAGACCACAATTATATTCCGGTTTTGAGTCACTATTTTAGCGCCTCTCGCCACGGCGGGGAAAGCGTCAATGTGCATGCAATGTGTTAACAAATGATAGGAAGGAGTCTTTCATGCAGGTCAGCAGAAGACAGTTATTTAAGATCTGCGCGGGCGGAATGGCAGGAACGACAGCGACATTACTCGGTTTTGCGCCGTCGTTGGCGCTGGCTGAAACCCGCCAGTATAAGTTGCTCCGCTCGCGGGAAACCCGCAACAACTGCACCTATTGCTCCGTCGGCTGTGGAATTTTGATCTACAGCCAGGGCGACGGTGCCAAAAACGTCACCGAGAACATCTTCCATATAGAGGGTGACCCGGACCATCCGGTGAGTCGAGGCTCGCTGTGCCCTAAAGGGGCAGGCGTGCTGGATTACATCCACAGCAAAGGCCGCTTGACGCACCCGGAGTACCGCGCGCCAGGCTCGGATAAGTGGCAGCGCATCAGTTGGGACGACGCGATTTCCCGTATCGCACGCCTGATGAAAGATGACCGCGACGCCAACTTCGTTGAGAAGAATGACAACAACGTCACCGTCAACCGTTGGCTGACCACGGGCATGCTCTGTTCGTCAGCAGCCAGTAACGAAACCGGCCTGCTGGATCAGAAATTCACCCGGGCGATGGGCATGCTGGCCATCGACTGCCAGGCCCGCCTGTGCCACGGCCCAACCGTTTCGGCGCTGGCGCCAAGCTTTGGCCGCGGTGCGATGACCAACAACTGGGTGGACATCAAAAACGCCAACGTCATTCTGATTATGGGTGGCAACGCCGCCGAAGCGCATCCGGTAGGGTTCAAATGGGTCATCGAAGCCAAAACCCATAACAACGCCAAAGTCATTGTGGTCGATCCGCGTTTTAACCGCAGCGCCGCCGTGGCGGATATCTATGCACCAATACGCGCCGGTTCCGATGCCGTTTTCCTGCTCGGCATGATCAACTACCTGATCACTCACGATAAAATCCAGCACGACTATGTGCGCGAATATACCAACGCCAGCCTGCTGGTGCGTGAGGACTTTGAGTTCAACGACGGTCTGTTTAGCGGCTTTGACGCGGCGAAGAAAACCTACAATAAAGAGAGCTGGCACTACCAGCTGGATGAAAATGGTTTCGCTAAGCAAGACAAAACCTTGCAGGATCCGCGCTGTGTATGGAATCTGCTGAAAAAGCACGTCTCCCGCTACACGCCAGAACTGGTCGAGCGCCTGTGCGGTACCTCGAAAGACGATTTCCTGCTGATAAGCTCGATTCTGGCCGACACCTGTGCACGGGATAAAACCTCGACCATTCTCTATGCGCTGGGCTGGACTCACCACACCGGCGGTGCACAAATGATCCGCTGTGCGGCGATGATTCAGTTGCTGCTCGGCAACATAGGTATGCCAGGGGGTGGCGTCAACGCATTGCGCGGCCACTCGAATATTCAGGGCTATACCGATCTGGGTTTGCTGTCACTGAATCTGCCGGGCTACATCGGGTTACCGTCTGAAAAACAGACGTCACTGACGCAATACCTGAAAGAGATCACACCATCTGCGCTGCTTGACGGGCAGGTGAACTTCTGGAAAAACACGCCGAATTTCTTCGTCAGTATGATGAAAAGTTTCTGGGGCGATCATGCGCAGGCAGATAACGACTGGGGCTACGACTGGTTGCCGAAGTGGGATAAAAGCTACGACGTAATGCAGCAGGCCGAGTTGATGGCCGAAGGCAAAATGAATGGCTATATCGTACAGGGCTTCAACCCGCTGGCGGCGTTCCCGGATAAAAACAAATCTTCACGTGCGCTCTCAAAACTCAAATACATGGTGGTGATCGACCCACTGGTGACCGAGTCTTCTAACTTCTGGCAGAACCACGGCGCAATGAACGATATTCAAACCGCCGACGTACAGACCGAAGTATTCCGCCTGCCTTCATCCTGCTTTGCCGAAGAGAACGGTTCGATTGTTAACTCCGGGCGCTGGTTGCAATGGCATTTCCAGGCGGCCGAGCCGCCGGGTGAAGCGCTGCATGACGCCAAAATCATCGCGCGTCTGTTTATGAAGGTGCGCGAGTTGTATCAGAAAGAGGGCGGTGCCAATCCGTTGCCAGTACTGAATATGGCGTGGGAATATCAGGATCCGCTTGACCCGCTGCCAGAGGAGATCGCCCGCGAAGCCAACGGCAAAGCACTGGCCGATATCACCGATCCGCAGGGCAATGTGGTGGTGAAAAAGGGCCAGCAGCTCTCCTCTTTTGCGCAGCTGAAAAACGACGGCAGCACCGCCAGCTTCTGTTGGGTTTACACCGGCAGCTGGACCGAAGCCGGTAACCAGATGGCACGCCGTGATAATGCTGACCCGTCGGGTCTGGGTTGCACTTCCGGCTGGGCCTGGTCATGGCCGCTTAACCGCCGCATTTTGTATAACCGTGCGTCGGCAGACCCGCAGGGCCAGCCGTGGGATCCGAAACGCCAAATTATCCGCTGGGATGGCGCGAAGTGGACCGGTTTTGACGTGGCAGACTACAGTACCGCCGCACCGGGCAGCGGCGTCGGGCCGTTTATCATGCAGCCTGAAGGCATGGGGCGCCTGTTCGCCATCGATAAAATGGCTGACGGCCCATTCCCGGAACACTACGAACCGATTGAAACACCTATCGGCACCAACCCGTTGCACCCGAACGTGATTTCCAACCCGGTGGCTCGTATTTTTGCCAGCGATCTGCCGAATATGGGCGTTGCGGCGGACTTCCCGTACGTCGCCACCACCTATTCCATTACCGAGCTGTTCCGCCACTGGACCAAGCATGCGCTGCTTAACGCCATTGCCCAGCCTGAGCAGTTTGTTGAGATCGGTGAAGCGCTGGCGAAATCGAAAAATATTGCTGCGGGCGACAGCGTCAAAGTGTCGTCCAAGCGTGGCTATATTCTGGCGAAAGCCGTGGTGACCAAGCGAATCAAGACGTTAACTATTGACGGCAAACCGGTCGATACCATCGGTATTCCTTGTCACTGGGGTTTTGAGGGAGAAACCCGCAAAGGCTTCCTGGCAAATACGCTGACGCCATCGGTCGGTGATGCCAACTCGCAAACGCCGGAATTTAAGGCGTTTCTGGTTAACCTGGAAAAGGCGTAAGGGAGACGAAATATGGCAATGCAATCTCAGGACATTATTCGTAAGTCCGCAACGAACGGTTTCACCCCTGCGCCGCGTGCCCGTGACCATCAGCAGGAGGTGGCAAAGCTGATTGATGTCACCACTTGTATCGGTTGTAAGGGTTGTCAGGTGGCCTGTTCCGAATGGAATGACCTGCGCGATGAGGTCGGCCATAACATCGGCGTGTATGACAACCCGCTGGATTTGAGCGCCAAATCCTGGACGGTGATGCGTTTTTCTGAAGTCGAAGAGAACGGCAAACTGGAGTGGTTGATCCGCAAAGATGGCTGCATGCACTGCGCCGATCCGGGCTGCCTGAAAGCCTGCCCGGCGGAAGGCGCAATTATTCAGTACGCCAATGGCATCGTCGATTTTCAGTCGGAACACTGTATTGGCTGCGGCTACTGCATCGCTGGCTGCCCGTTCAACGTGCCGCGCATCAACAAGCAGGATAACCGTGCGTATAAATGCACGCTGTGCGTAGACCGCGTGAGCGTCGGACAGGAGCCGGCCTGCGTCAAAACCTGCCCGACCGGCGCCATTCATTTCGGTACCAAAGACGCCATGAAAGATCTGGCGGCCGAACGCGTCAGCGAACTTCAGGGGCGCGGCTTTGACCATGCGGGCTTATACGATCCGCAGGGGGTCGGTGGCACGCACGTGATGTACGTGCTGCACCATGCCGATAAGCCTGAGCTGTACCACGGTCTGCCAAAAGATCCGAGCATCAGCCAGGCCATCACGTTGTGGAAAGGTATCTGGAAACCACTGGCCGCCATCGGCTTCGCGGCAACCTTTGCGGCCACCGCATTCCACTTCCTCGGCGTGGGTCCGAACTATGTGAAAGAGGAAGATCATGCTGAAGAAGAACATGACGAGGAGAAGAAGCCATGAAAAAAGAGCAGTTAATCCAGCGCTATAGCCTGCCGGAACGCCTCAATCACTGGATCGTGGCTTTTTGCTTTGTGACTCTCGCGCTCAGTGGGCTGGGCTTCTTCTTCCCGTCGTTTAACTGGTTGATGAATATTTTTGGCACACCGCAGCTGGCGCGTATTCTCCATCCGTTCTTCGGCGTGGTGATGTTCCTCTCTTTCCTCGGGATGTTCTTTCGTTACTGGAAGCACAACCTGCCGGAAAAAGATGACATTGTGTGGGCGAAAAATATTGGCAAGGTGCTGACCAATCATGAAGTGGGTGATACCGGACGCTATAACTTCGGCCAGAAATGCGTGTTCTGGGCGGCGATCGGTTGCCTGGTCTTGCTGATGGCCAGCGGCGTCATTATCTGGCGTCCGTGGTTCGCGGATTTCTTCCCGATCCCGCTGATCCGTCTGGCACTGCTGGTGCACTCTCTGGCGGGTATCGGGCTGATTCTGGTTATCATCATGCACGTGTATGCGGCGACCTGGGCAAAAGGCTCTATTACGGCCATGACGCACGGCAAAGTACCGGCATCATGGGCGAAATATCATCATCCGCGCTGGTATCGCGAGGTACTGGCTAAGCAGAAAAAAGAAGAAAACGAGAAGAAAGCCTGATGAGTATCCGCATTGTTCCAGAAGATCAGTTGGCAACGAACAATAACCCGGCGGGAAGTATTCCGCCGCTACTGTTCCCCAACCTGAAAACCCTGTATCAGCGGCGGGCAGATCGGCTGCGACAGCTGGCAGCAGAGAGCCCGCTGGACGACTATCTGAATTTTTCGGCGTCGATTTGTGAGGCACAGCAGCACGTGCTGAATGAATTCCCGCTGGAAATCGATCTCAGCGATGGTTTGCAGAAAGCCGCCGGTACACCGCCGCTCGACTGCACGTTGTTCCCGCGTACGCCTCACTGGCTGAAGTTGCTTGATGCACTGATTGCCGCGCTAAAACCGGGTGCATCGGAGCCGGTACGTCTGGTGCTGGAGCGCCTTGAACACTCGCCGAGTCTTCAACGTGAAATGATGGCGACGCAGTTGCTGAATCAGGATTTTAAGCATGTTCCTGCCGATAAAGCGCCGTTTATTTGGGCCGCGTTATCCCTCTACTGGGGGCAGATGGCTGCGCAGATCAAAGGCGTGGGTCGTGCGGAGTATGGTGAAAATCGCCAGTTCTGCCCGGTTTGCGCCAGCCTGCCCGTCTCCGGCGTGGTGACGCTGGGTGCCATTACAGGTTTGCGTTATCTGCATTGCAGCCTGTGTGAAACCGAGTGGCATGTGGTGCGTGCCAAGTGCAGTAACTGCGAAGAGATGGAAAAACTGCACTACTGGTCTTTGCAGGACGGCTCAACCAACAGCGAACATGCCGTGGTAAAAGCAGAAGCCTGTGATGACTGTGGCTCCTACCTGAAAGTCATTTATCAGGAACAGGATCCGCAGGCTGACGCCGTGGCTGACGATCTGGCTACGTTGTGGCTCGACCAACGCATGGAAGAAAAAGGCTTTGCCAGCAGCAGCCTCAATCCGTTCCTGTTCCCAGCCTCGTAACGTCGTAAAGTGAGCAGCCCGTACTGGTAAAACAGTGTGTGGCTGCTAGCTTTACATCAGGCTTTGAGAAAAAACGGAGGGTTTGATGAAGTTGATCGGTAGCTACACCAGTCCTTATGTGCGCAAAATCTCCGTGATGTTGCTGGAAAAGGGCATCGCGTTTGATTTCGTCAACGATCCGCCCGCCGGGCCGGACAGCAAAGTCACCCAATTTAACCCGCTGGGGAAGGTCCCTGCGCTGGTTACCGATGAAGGCGAAATATTTTTTGATTCGCCGATCATCGTTCAGTTTATCGAGCTGCTCAATGTCTCCCCAACGCTGCTGCCGTGGCAGCCGCTGGAAGCCCTGCGGGTGAGGCAAATCGAAGCACTGGCTGATGGTGTCACCGATGCGGCCGTAGCGCTGGTGCTGGAAAGCAAGCGTGATGCGGATAAGCGCAACGAGGCCTGGGTTATCCGTCAGCGGGAAAAGCTGCTGCGCGGTCTTGATGCTCTTGAGCAGCATGCCAAAAACCGCACCTTGCTCAACGGCGAGAGCCTCAATGTCGCTGATATCGCTGTCGCCTGTTGCATCGGTTATCTCAATTTTCGCCGCGTTGCGCCCGGCTGGTGCGTCGAACATCCGACGCTGATATCGCTGGTGGAACGCCTGTTTCAGCGTGAAAGTTTCGCCCAGACTACCCCTGCATAATCCGGCCTGCCTCCTCTTTTCGTGCGCCTCCTGCCAGAAAGTTGTGAGGCGGCTCGAAGAGTTTTCTTTACATCCCTCAGGTTGTTTTTTGTCCGCCTACGCTTGATGTAGCGAGCAAAGTTTCGCACCCATCGCATCATGCTGCATAAGGATCATCATTATGGCTTACGACAAAAACCCTCAGGCGGTTAAACCGGAAGAGTACGGTTTTCCACTCAAACTGCAAAAACGCTACGACAACTTTATTGGCGGCGAATGGGTCGCGCCGGTAAAGGGGGAATATTATTCCAACCTGACACCGATCACCGGCGAAGCCCTGTGTGAAGTCGCCAGCTCCAGCAAAGAAGATGTTGAACTGGCGTTGGATGCTGCGCACGACGCCAAAGCCGCCTGGGGTAAACGTTCAGTGCAGGAGCGCGCCAATATTTTGAACCGCGTGGCTGACCGCATGGAGCAGAACCTTGAACTGTTGGCCAATGCGGAAACCTGGGACAACGGCAAACCGATCCGCGAAACCACCGGTGCTGATGTACCGCTGGCTATCGACCATTTTCGCTACTTTGCCGCCTGCGTGCGGGCCCAGGAAGGCGGGATCAGTGAAATCGACAGTGAAACCGTGGCCTACCATTTCCATGAACCGCTCGGCGTCGTGGCGCAGATTATCCCCTGGAACTTCCCGCTGCTGATGGCCTGCTGGAAAATGGCCCCGGCGCTGGCCGCCGGCAACTGTATTGTGCTCAAACCTGCCAAACTGACGCCGCTGTCTGTGCTGCTGCTGATGGATCTGGTGAAAGATATTCTCCCGCCGGGCGTGATCAACGTCGTCAACGGCGCGGGCGGCGAGATCGGCGAATATCTGGCAACCTCCAAACGCATCGCCAAAGTGGCCTTTACCGGCTCCACCGAAGTGGGCCAGCAGATTGCCGGTTACGCGGCGCAGAATCTGATCCCGGCTACACTGGAGCTGGGCGGTAAATCCCCGAATATCTTCTTCGCCGACGTCATGGACAAAGAGGACTCCTTCTTCGACAAAGCGCTGGAAGGCTTTACGCTGTTTGCCTTCAATCAGGGCGAGGTCTGTACCTGCCCGAGCCGGGCGTTGGTGCAGGAGTCGATTTACGAACGCTTTATGGAAAGGGCCATCAAACGCGTCGAAGCCATCAAAACCGGCAACCCACTGGACGCCGAAACGCAGATGGGCGCGCAGGTCTCTGCCGGGCAGATGAAAACCATTCTGGATTACATCGAAATCGGTAAAAAAGAGGGCGCTCAGGTGCTGACCGGTGGCGCGAAGAAAAAACTGGAAGGGGCGCTCAACGAAGGCTACTACCTGCAACCGACTATCCTGCTGGGTAAAAACAGCATGCGGGTATTCCAGGAGGAGATTTTTGGACCGGTGCTGGCGGTAACAACCTTTAAGGATATGAAAGAAGCGCTGGAGATCGCTAATGACACGGCGTACGGGCTGGGGGCGGGCGTCTGGAGCCGCGACGGCAACGTGGCCTATCACATGGGGCGTAATTTGCAGGCCGGGCGTGTATGGACCAACTGTTACCACGCCTATCCGGCTCATGCGGCCTTTGGCGGTTACAAGCAGTCAGGCATCGGGTGCGAGACGCACAAGATGATGCTGGATCACTATCAGCAGACCAAATGCCTGTTGGTCAGTTATTCAGATAAGCCAATGGGCCTTTTCTGAGTCTGCTTGCGATGTTCAGCTTGGGCAGGACTCGCACTCCTCACGTACCTTAAGTACGCTCCGGGTGCTGCGCGCTGTCCGCACTGAAACTCGCTGCGCCAGAGATTTAACGACATGCCAATAACACCCTTTGCCAGGGTGTTATTGGCTTCACGCCGCGTTATTTGGCGCGACAAACACCTGACGGCGGCGGATAAACACCGCCACCAGTGCCAGCCAGCACAGGCCGCTGATCAGGTTGAACAGATTGAATAACCCGCTGCCACCCCCGACGTACGCCACTTTTGCCAGTTCGATACCCAGCGTGAACACCATCATGCTGATCATCCCCATTGCGGCGGAAACCGTGCCTTTGCTCATGGTGCTGGAGAACAGCGTCAGACGGTAAAGACCGGCGTTCGCCACGCCGATACCGAAGGCGTAGAAGCTCAGCCCGGCGGTCATCCACAGGTAGGCGTGGCCGGATAGCAGGGTCGCGGCGGCGGCGATCACTAAGCCGAGCACCATCGGGCCTGCGCCGAGTTTGATGAGTTGCTCGACGCTGCGTTTACCGGTCAGCTTCGCCAGCGTGATGTTACCCACAATCAGCGCGCCAAAAATCGGCACTTGCAACAGGCCATATTCGAACGGAGGCAGGCCTTCGCCGCTGATTAAAATCACCGGTGACTGCGCAATCCACGCCAGCAGCGGCAGGCTGGCAAAACCAATCGCCAGAGCGCCACACAGGAACTGACGGTTTCTCAGCACCTCTTTATAGTCTTTCCACAGGCTTTTCATCGAGAAGGCTTCGCCAAGGCGCGAGGCGGTTTCTGGCATGGATTTCCACAAGCCCCAGAAGGCAATGGCGGCCAGAACGGCGAACAGCACAAACATGGTTTCCCACGGCGCGAATTGTACCAGTGCGGCACCAGCCAGCGGCCCAAGCAGCGGCGCGATCAGCGCCACGTTGGCCATCATGGCGGTGATTTTAATACACACCGACTCTTCGAAAGATTCCTGAATCGCCGCGTAGCCCACCGCGCCGATAAAGCACAGGCTGATGCCCTGCAAAAAGCGCATCACCATAAACTGTTCGATGCTCTGTACGAACAGAATCGCCAGACAGGTGACGATGAAAAAGCCCACACCGGCCAGCATCACCGGGCGACGCCCGCGGCGGTCGGACAGTGGCCCGAGCAGCCATTGCAGGAACATGCCGCCGGCTAAATAGGCGGTCATTGACGTCGGTACCCACTCTTCCCCGGCGTTGAAACCCGCGACCACGGCCAGCATGCCGGGTTGAATCATATCGTTGCCGATATAAGTGGCGAATTCAAAAAGCACCAGGCAAAGAGGGAACAAAAGCGCCCGCCGGCCCAGAAGGGACGCAGTATTTGGAGAGTTATGCATTGTTGTTATTTCACAGACGTAAGGCTAATTATTTGGCTCTTAATGAGAAAATAAGGAGCAGGAAAATAGGGACTGTCCGGGCGGGTAACGCAGGCGGAGGCAGTAATGGCGGCTATTTTGCCGATTTTTTGACCGTAGTGCAATCACCCTTTGTGAGGTTAAGCACTTTCTGAGAGTGGGCGATTTAGGTTTTTATCGGTTGTTCATGGCCGCAAAGCTGACTACCCTGCAAACAGAGTGAAATAATAGCCGTCAGGAGAAGGAATGCGTGGTCGATGAGTCAGAAAATCAGCTGGATAGATAACCTGCGGGCGATGGCCTGTATGATGGTAGTCATGATCCACGCCAGTACTGCACAGGTCGTCAATTTTCAGTCTATTCATGAGGTAGAGTGGATGGTAGCAAATCTGCTCAACTCTGCCTCCCGTGTCTGTGTGCCGCTGTTTTTTATGATCTCCGGTTACCTTTTTTTCGGTGAAAAAAGTGCCGCAAAACGCCATTTTCTGCGCATCGGGTTGTGCCTGCTGTTTTACAGCGTGGTGTCGCTGATTTATATCTACAGCCTGACAAACATCGGTTTTTGGCCCTCACTGAAGCATATTCTGGAAAAGCCGGTTTTTTATCACCTTTGGTTCTTTTACGCGATAGTGGTGATCTATCTGCTTTCTCCTTTTATCAAGGTTAAAGAGATGGCCGGACGTTATGTGCTGGTGGCGGGCATTGTACTGGGCGTATTGGCTAATCCGCAGCTACCGGTTATGAGCTGGCAGGGCGTGCATCTTTTCCCGGTTGATCTCTATATAGGGGGCGATACTTTCTATTATTTGCTGTATGCGCTGATGGGTCGTGCTATTGGCATGATCAATACTCAAAAAACAGGTATCACAGTTGCGGCCTGTAGCCTGTTTGTCATTAGCACGCTGGGTATTGCCTGGGGAACACGCCATCAGTCGCTGATTAATCAGAACTTCGCCGATACCTTCTATGTGTACTGCGGTCCGCTGGTGTTTCTCAGTGCTATGTCGTTGTTCGTGTTGTTTAAAAACGCGCTATCTGCAGGGATCTTGCCGGGATTTGCCCTGATTTCCCGCCACTCGCTGGCAATATACGGTTTTCATGCGCTGATCATTATCAGCCTGCGTGCCGCACGTCTTGGTTTCCCCCAATGGCCGTTGGTCAACATCGCTTTCCTCTTTACCTGCGGCCTGTTCGGTAGCCTGATGCTGGCCATTCTGCTGGGGAAAATTGACCGGCAGAGATGGGTGAGTTAACGCTCTTCCCATCTCTCTTGCGCCCGTCTGAACTGCCTTGCTGACGTGAAACCTGCGGCCAATGCGGCTTTCTCAATTCCTAAACCCTGTTGCAGGCGCTGGTGCGCAACTGCGATGCGCAGTTGTTCATGGTAGTCACGCACGCTGATCCCTAAATGTTGCCTGAACAGGCGGGTGAGATGGCGGCTGCTGACGTGGGACTTGGCGGCGACCTCTTCGACCAGCCATGAGGATTCCGGCGTCGCGGCCATCAGATTTTGCGCGCGATGAACGGCCGGGTGCAGGTGATTGCGGTAACGCAACCACGGCGAAAGTTGAGGGTCATCGCCTGCGCGGCGGAAATAGACCACCATCTCGCGGGCCACTTCCAGCGCAACCTGCGCGCCTAAACGGCGGGTAATAATATGCAACGAAAGGTCAATGCCTGCGGTAATGCCTGCGCTGGTCAGGACAAACCGGTCTTCGACGAAGATGCGGTTATCTTTCACCTGGGCAGTGGGGACCTGCTGGCGCAGGCGGGCTATCACATCATGATGCGTGGTGCACTGGTAGCCGTCGAGTAAACCGGCCTTACCGGCCAGCAGGCTGCCGGAGCAAATACACACCAGCGTCACGTCGCCACATTCGATGGCCGATTTTTGCTGCCTGAGCCAGTCGCGTGCCACCGCCGCAACCGGTGTGGCGAAGTTTTCTGCCGAGTGATCAACGCCTGGCACGATAATAATGCTGCCGGGCGCAAGGCTTTGCGGCAACGGTTGCAGCCGCCCGACCATCAGACCGGTGGACATCTCGGCTTCTGCCTGCGGGCTCACGTAATGCAGGCGAAACGCCCCGGCCAGCCTCAGCGCTTCGGCCGGACCTGTCAGATCGAGTGCCATGACGCCCGGCAGCGTGACGAAATAGATGTCCTGTGCCATACAAATCTCTTTATGCATCGGCTGTGAAACACTATCTTCACACAACCTGGTCCAGCTGCGCCAGTGCGCCGTCAACGTCGGTGAGGGTCGCGAAACGATCAGCCAGCACCAGCTCGGTATGACGTTTGATCGACGCGGTAGAGAAGGTTTCGCCACTGGTGTGGGTCATCGGGAAGGTCATGGTCGCTTCAGTCACGAATGTCACTTTATAGCCAATATCGGATGCCACACGGGTGGTGGTCTCACAGCACTGCTCGGTGCGTAGCCCGGCAATGATCAGATGGGAGATACCCTGTTCGCGCAGCCAGGCATCCAGACCGGACTCCAGCAGCGCGTTGTGAACATGTTTATGAACGGTTTTCTGCGGTGTATGGCTGAGGAAGGCCATCGGTGTCACCAGCCCGGACTCCAGTGAAAACACCCCTTCAGGATTGACGTGGAATACATCAATCACCGGTACGCCGCGCGTCTGACAGCCGTCAATCAGGCGGGTCAGGGCGCGTTGGAAAGCGGGTAAGTCCTCTTCTTGCCAGAACGGACGGTGTTCGAACGAACGTTGGGTATCAATATTTAACAGGGCGGCTTTGGTCATTTTCAGACTCCATCTGGTGGGTGTTAAACCAGTGTGCACCTGAATAGTTGCAGCGGACATGCCAAAAACGGACATCCTGCTGACAGGGGCGGACGACCTGTTACGCCCCTTAATGCACTTTACAGCCCCAGGTTGGCGCGCCAGTGGTGATAGTCGATATGGTCGGCCTGAAAATCGGTGACTTCGGCATTGCCGGTCAGGCGATAAGCCAGCTGGAAGGCGAAATCAAACGCCAGCCCTAATCCTTTTCCGCTCAATAAGTTACCGTCCTCGACAAAGGACTGATTGACGTAAATGCCATCTTTGACGTCTTTGTACAAATCACCGGAACAGACATAGCGGCGTCCTTTGAGCAGATTATTCCCGCCCAGAACGCGTGCGGCGGCGGAGCAGAGCGGGCAGATAAGTTTACCGGCATCGTCATGACGGCGGACAAATTCTACAACGTTGCGACTCGCGGCCAGCGCCATGGAACCCTCCGGGCCGCCGGGCATCACAACGGCATCAAACAACCGGTCACCCTGCGCTGAAAGCTGTGCGTTAGCCTGCATCTGAATGCCGTGATAACTGCGCAGCGTCAGGCTTTGCTGGCAGGCCAGCGTGGTGACGCGGATATCCAAACGTTCCAGAATATCCAGAACGATCACCGCTTCACCTTCTTCAAATCCGTCGGCCAGCAACAGTGCGACCTGCTTTTGGGCGCTGTCCTTGTACATAGAAAAAATCCCCATGACGTTAAAATCAGAGGGACATTTTAAAATGAAACGCTGTTTTAATGTTGTGATTCAGTCAGCAGAGTCAGAATACCAGCTGCACTTTTGACGCTTTGGACTTATCCAGCGCGAACTCCAGCGCTTCGACCAGATCTCCCTGGGGGAATTCGGCACTGAGCAGCGGCATTGGATCGACGGTCTTATTTGCCAGCCATTGCACGGCGGTATTGAACTCTTCGGTGAAACGGAAGCTGCCGACCCAGTTAATCTCTTTGGCAATCAGCATCATCAGCGGGAAATCATTGACTGCGCTCCCCATGCCCACCTGTACCAACGTACCCCGTGCACGGGTCACTTCCAGGCAGCGGCGAATGGAGGACGGGTGACCGGATGCATCGAAAGAGACGTTGAAATAGCCTTTTTCAGCCTGATATTCAGCGAAGTCGCCGTTTACGGCATCCAGCGCTTTAGTTGCGCCGACGGCCAGCGCCAACGTACGGCAGCGTTCACTGGGGTCAGTGACGATAACTTCTGCCGCGCCTTTGGCAATAGCCGCCAACACAATCAGGCAACCAATCGGGCCGACGCCGGAAACAAACACCGTTTTCCTCCTGATATCACCGGCCTGATTGACCGCATGAATGGCGACGGCCAACGGTTCGGCGAACACCATCAGACGGTCGCTGACCTGATTGTCGTAAGGAATACACTGATCGCTGTCGACAATTTTATACTGCGTGAAAGCGCCGTTAATATGCGGGAAGTACATGGCGCTGCCGAAGAATTTCATGGTAGTGCACTGGTTTTCATCACCGGAAAGGCAGTACTTACAGGCTTTACAGGGCTTACTTGGGTTGAGTGCGACTTTTTGGCCGGGCTTAAGGCGGTCGGTGTCTGATTTTTCTACCACGCCGACCACTTCATGGCCGAGCACCATGGCTTCGCGTACTTTGAAGTCGCCGACCTGACCGTGTTCGTAGTAATGCAGATCCGAGCCGCAGATACCGCCACGGGTGACCTTAACCAGGGTTCCCTGGCCTTGATAATCGATCTGCTGATCGACAACGGAGACCTCTTTTTTGCCGGTAACGACACAGGATTGGGTATCAATATTCATCTTTTTTTCGCTCTTTATTGGGCGCCGCGACAGCAACGTTGACGGCTGGATAGGGACCAGTAAAGAGGGTTTGCTTGGGCAGAAATGTGACCGGTGTCACTTTAATCCGTGTTACGAAAAGCTGTTACCCAGAACTTGAACGGCCTCAACTTTTACGCCGCCTTTTGGCGCGAATACCGGAGAATAAAGTGGGTGATGATGCCACCCACCAATCCCCAGAAGGCCGAACCCACGTCGAGCAGCGACAGACCCGATGCAGTGATGAGGAAAGTGACAATGGCGGCGTCGCGCTGACTCTCTTCGGCCAGTGCGCGGTGCAGACTGCCGGAAATCGTCCCGAGCAGCGCCAGCCCCGCAATGGTGTGAATCAGCGGCGTCGGCAGCGCGGTAAACAGCATGCCAATCGATCCGCCAAACAGACCGGCCAGCAGGTAGAAACCGCCCGCCGCCACCGCGGCCATATAGCGCTTTTTCGGGTCAGGATGCACATCCTCCCCCATGCAAATTGCGGCAGTAATGGCGGCGATACAAACGGTAAATCCGCCGAACGGTGCCAATATCAGCGCTACCAGTGCTGTCCAGGAAATCAGTGGTGAAACGGGGAGGTTATAGCCGTGGGCTTTCAGGGTTGCGATGCCCGGTGCGTTCTGCGACGCCATGGTGACCACGAAAAATGGGATGCCGATACCGAGCAGCGCGGCCAGGGAGAAGTGCGGCGTGACAAATTCCGGCGTGGCAAAGGTCAGCGCCTTACCCTGCCAGACGATATCCCCCTGCAGGGCGGCGATAAAAAGCCCGGCGGCCAGCGTCAGTACAATGGCATAACGGGGCAGCAGGCGGCGGGCCAGCAGATAGACCAGACACATCGTGCCCGCCAACGGGAAATTGCTTTGCAAAGAGGTGAAAGCGTCCAGCCCGAAGCGCAGCAGGATACCGCCGAGCATCGCCGCCGACAGCGCCTGTGGAATATATTGCATCAGCCGCGCGAACAGGCCGGTGACGCCACACAGCAGAATCAGGCCGGTGGCGAAAATAAATACGCCAACGGCGTCGTTAATCGAGGTGCCGGGCAGGCTGGTGACCAGCAGTGCCGCACCCGGCGTAGACCAGGCCGTTACCACCGGCGTGCGGTACCAGAGCGACAGCCCGATGGAGGTTACGCCCATGCCGAGACCGAGCATCGTCAGCCAGCCGCCGATTTGCGCCACACTCGCGCCTGCGGCTTCGGCGGCCTGAAAGATTATCGCCGCCGAACTGGTATAACCGACCATCACGGCTACAAAGCCCGCGATCACGGCGGAAAAGGTGAAATCCTTTAATCGAGAATTCATGACTGAAAATCCTTCTGGTCAGAAGACGACGGCGTTATGCTGTTGTGCGTTATAGCGCACAAGCGATGCGCTCAACATATCACCGTGCGTTATAACGCACAACACCCTTTTCGGAACCAAAATGAAGGGAGCCAGATGCAAGAACTCGCCCAACGGATAGGCAAACAACTCAAAGCGGTGCGAGCCGAACGTGGCTGGAGCCTCAGTCAGACGGCAGAGAAAACCGGCGTGAGTAAGGCGATGCTCGGTCAGATTGAGCGTGGGGAGTCCAGCCCGACGGTGGCCATGCTGTGGAAAATCGCCAGCGGACTGAATGTATCGTTTTCAGAATTTATCGAAACGCCGCCCAGGCTTTCGTCCACGCTTCACCGCCATGGCCTGCTGTCTACGTTTGACAGTGAGACCTCCGGTATGCGCGTGGTGCCGCTGTTTCCTTTTGATGTTGTCCTGCGTATGGATATATTTCAGATTGAGATGGATCCTGGCGGCGTCAGCGAATCATCACCGCATGAAACGGGCGTGATTGAGCATGTGATTGTGCTTGAGGGGCAGTTAACTCTCGAAGTCGATGGGGTGATCCGTGCACTTCACGCCGGTGAGGCACTGCGTTTTGCGGCAGATTGCCCGCATGCTTATCGTAATGAAAGCGCAGATATCGTCCGTTTTCATGACCTGATACATTATCCCCACACCTGGCCCTGATGGCCTGTTACCTGCCGCATCGGAGTATCTGAGGAGAGTATCCTATGAGTTCATCGCAAGAGGTCAACGTCCGTCCGTTAATGCCCGCTGACCGTGAAGATTGGGAAATTCTGTGGCGGGCTTATCTGGATTTTTATCAGTCAGATCTCGACCCTGCGCAGTTTGACTACACTTTCAGGCGCCTGGCGGAGCCTGACTATGCCAGCATGTTTGGCTATGTGGCGGAGCATCAAGGAAAACTGGTCGGGCTGGTGAATTGCATCAATCACGATCACGGCTGGCACATGAAGCAGGTGGTCTATTTGCAGGATTTGTTCGTGGATCACAGCGCGCGCAAATTGGGCATCGGGCAGAAGTTGATTGAAGCGGTTTACGCCCATGCAGACCAGCACGATAAAGCTAATGTCTACTGGACCACCAAAACCTCCAATCATACCGCCCGCAAACTGTACGACCGGATCGGTGTGCAGACGGATTTCATCAAATATCAGCGCTGAACGGCGCTGTTATCCTGCTTTTAAGGCTTTCACCATCGTCAGATTGGTCGGTGCATAACCCAGGCCGCGATACAGCGCCTGGGCAGCACTGTTGTGATAAAACACATTTAACCCGATGGACTGTAAACCCAGTTCACGCACTTTCTCCTCCAGTTGCAAAAAGGCCGCACGAGCATGACCCTGACGGCGAAATTCCTCATAGACGGATACTTCATAAATAAATGCGCTGCGTTCGCCCTGACGTTCGCTGACAGCAAACCAGATATAACCAGCGGTTGTGTCGTTATGGGTTTTAATTTCAAACAAATAATTATCCGGCGTGGCGGTGCCTTGTGGCAGCAGTCGTGCTATTTCACCCCGTGAACGTGCCCGTGCATTTTCCTCAGGCCAACGGCCTGATTTGACGTTCTCTCTGGCATAATCGTCCGCCATGTTCTCCAGGAATTGCACAAAAAACAGATCGCTCATTGGGGACAAAACGGTCATCAGAATCATTCCTTGGTCGGGGTTTTATACGGCGTCACAAAACATTCGCTGACGCTGGTGCCATTGGTTTCTACGGTGGTAATGACGTAGCCCTGGTCGTTAAGGACTATCGCGCTGTAGGGCAGGACATCCTGTTTAGCGCTGGTCATCTGCTCGAATTCGCGAATGAGTTTAGCTTTAGCCTCAGCCTGCTCCGGTCTGTCCATGCCGGACACGTCGATAAAGGCCTGTTTAAACGTCGTGCTCAGCCCATTTTTCCCCGCCCGGCTCTCAACAATCGCTTTCACGTTGGCCGTCACGTCGTTACCCAGTAAAAACATGCTGACTATCTGATAGGTCAGGACATTGTTTTTCTTACTGACCACAAAACCATTCTCAAAGGGTTTCATCTTCTGGTTGTCAGGGTAGGTAAATTCATCCAGGCAGATGGTTTTATCGCCGACCTTAAACTGACTAAAACGCGCCTTGATCTCCTTTGGGGTGGAAGCGTGCACTGTACAAGTCAGCAGCGACAGGAGGAGTGCAAGGGTAAGGTTCCGTTTTTTCATGGTCTGTTCCTGGTAAAGCCCGACATCAGGGGATTTCTGCAGTATAGGGAGATGGCACAACTAAGCGAAACGTTTAATTCGTCAGTAAAAAAACTGTGAGATACATCACTCTTTGATTAAAGATGCGCCGCGAAGTGCCGATGATATAGACGATAACGGAAGACCCGCCACGCACTTGTGCACAGGGCGAAATACGCCAGGGACAGAGCAAAACAGCCACTTTATTGCACGATGTGTTCCGGGGAATTCCATGAAAAAATTGCACCAAGAAGCGCCGCGCACCATAAAAAAGCGCGGCCCGATGCGGACCCGCACGCTGATGCTGATTGCCGGGCTGATTACCATCAGCCTCGGCTATATCATTACCGTGGGTCTGCTCAGCTGGCAGTCTGGCGTTCAGCAACGAAGTATTGCTCACCGTTATCTCGCGCAGACCGCGCAAACGGACGCTTACATTGCCCAGCAAAAGCTCGATACCGCGCTGTATGCTGCGCGCGATTTAGTGCAAAGCGTTATCAGCCTGCGGGAGGCGGGGCATGCTGATCGTAAACTGGCTGATACTCTGCTGGCCAACGCCTTAAAGAGTCATCCGGATTTTCTGTCGATGTCGCTGGCCTGGGAGCCGGACGCCTTTGACGCGAAAGATGACGATTTCGCCGGTAAACAAGGGGAAGATCCGCAAGGCCGCTTTGTGCGCTACGCTGACCGTGATTCCAGCGGTAAAGTCGCGTTGCATAACCTGACCGACTACGAAAAGCCGGGCAGTGGCGATTACTATCTGTTGCCGCGCAAGCTGAAAAAAGAGGTCATTCTGGAGCCTTACAGCTACCCGTATAACGGGGTGGATACCCTGCTGACCTCCATTGCCGTACCCATTATGGTGGATGGGCGGTTTATCGGGTCGGTTACGGCGGACATCTCGCTGCAAACCCTTCAGACTTTGACTGATAATATCAAACCCTATGAAGGCACTGGCTACGCGCTGCTGCTTTCCCAGACCGGCCGCTACATCTCTTACCCCAATAAATCTCTGATCACCCGCCCGTTACAAAACGATCCGGCGCTGCAAAAAAGTGTGCAGCAGGGGAAAGCATTTTCCCGCGAACAGCAGGATCCGGTGATGGGCAAAAGCGCTCTGGCGGTCTACATGCCGGTTAAAATTGGTGATACGGCCACGCCATGGATGATGGGGATTGTTGCGCCGGTGGACGCGGTGATGAAAGAGAGTTATCGCCAGTTGCGCAATGCGCTGATTCTGATGGTCATCAGCATTATGCTGGTGTTTGCCGTGCTGAGCGTGATTTTTACCCGAAAAGTCATGCGACCGGTCGGGGGTGAACCGTTTGACGCTGCCAGAATTGCGCTGACCGTGGCGGACGGCGACCTGACGCAACCGATCGTGACGCAAAAGGGTGACCGCAGCAGCATCTTCTTTGCGCTACAAACCATGCAGTCGCAACTGCGGGAGGTGGTGACGGATATCATTGCTACCAGTCATTCGGTGGGCAGTGGCGCTTCTCAGATTGCGGCGGGCAATATCGATCTTGCTGCGCGAACAGAGCAACAGGCGGCCGCGCTGGAACAGACCGCTGCCAGTATGGAGCAGCTGACGGCGACGGTGAAACAGAATGCCGACAACGCCCATACCGCCACCGGATTAACGGCCAATGCCACTAAAGTCGCGGGCAAAGGTGATCGCATTGTTAATGACGTTGTCGGCATTATGGGTGAAATTGACGACAGTTCGCGGCGTATTGCCGACATCACAACGGTGATCAATGGCATCGCTTTCCAGACCAATATTCTGGCGCTCAATGCTGCTGTCGAAGCCGCCCGAGCCGGTGAACAGGGGCGCGGCTTTGCCGTGGTGGCGTCGGAAGTGCGCAGTCTGGCCCAGCGCAGTGCCGATGCAGTGAAAGAAATTTCCGCGCTGATTGCGGAGTCTACATCGCGGGTCGATGCCGGCGTGGGGCTGGTGAAAAACGCCGGAGACACCATGAAAGAGATGATGAAAGCCGTCACCGATGTGCGCGATATTATGGCTGAAATCGTTTCGGCTTCTGATGAGCAATCGCGCGGGATAAGTCAGGTCACGCAAGCCGTACATGAGATGGATGGTGTCACCCAGCAGAACGCCTCACTGGTTCAGGAAGCGTCTGCCGCGTCTGCCTCGCTGGAAGATCAGGCGCGTCGGTTGAATGAAATTGTGCAGGTGTTCAGGTTGAAATAAGCGTTAGCGGGCATTATTTGCCCGCGAAACTATTTATCTTTATCGGCGACACATCCTCGTTTCTGCGCTATGTTTTTCATCCTTTTGCTAAATCTTTTCAGGAGTTCCGATGAGCGAACCATCACTGACACTCTATTCTGACGCCCAGTATTTCAGCCCGTACGTTATGTCTGCTTTCGTGACATTGACGGAAAAGGGCATCCCTTTTGAGCTGGAAACGGTGGATCTGGCAGATGCTGAGAACCTGAAAGATCACTATAAGGCCATTTCTGTCACCCGCCGCGTACCGACGCTGACCAACGGCAGTTTTGTATTGTCCGAGTCCTCGGCAATTGACGAATATGTTGAAGAGCTCTTTCCCGCGCCGACTTTCCCGGCTGTCTACCCCGCTGACCCGGAAAACCGCGCGAAGGCCCGCGAAGTTCAGGCGTGGTTACGCAGCGATTTAATGCCGCTCCGCGAAGAGCGTTCAACTGAAGTGGTATTTGGTGGCAAAAAATGCCCGCCGCTGACGCCGAAAGGCCAGGCTGCTGCAGAAAAACTGATTAGCGCCGCCGGGCGCCTGCTCGAAGATCGTGAGAATCTGTTCGGTGAATGGTGTATCGCGGATACGGATCTGGCTTTGATGCTCAACCGCTTACATTTAAATGGCGACCTTTTGCCGGAAAACCTGGTGGCCTATGCCGACGCCCAGTGGCAACGCCCATCAGTTCTGGAGTGGCTGGCGCTGTCAGCGAAGTAAGAGAAAGTAAGCGCGGCAGGAGAGGTTGCCTGGCGCGCATTGTACTGCCTGCCCGAAAAGCGTCAGATAAAACGTTTGGTCAGGTAAAAGCGGGTATGTGTGGAAGGCGCGTCGGCCGGTGCACGGATGTCGATGATGTAATCTTCCAGCGCCATCTGCATATGATAGCCGTGGCGCTCATAGAATGGGCGGGCTTGAAAACTGAAGGTATCGACCATGGCATAGTGGCAACCACGGGCAATGGCTTCTTGCTCGGCATCGCGCAACAATTGAGTGCCCACGTCTTGGCCACGCAAAGATTCATCGACCCATAAATAAATGATTTTCAGCCAGTTACCCACCGTTTCAGCGATAATTCCTGCCTGTTTTTTACCTTGTTCATCTTCTATAAAAATAGCCAAATCACGAAATGACTGCTCAGGGATAAAGCCTTTATTGTAGCCACGCAGGCCATCAATAATGTCAGTAATATCCGCCGCGGTTGGCGCGTCGGTCATGCGCGTTCTCATTACTCTTTCCTTCAATTAACGTGTACTCGTCGCGAGACGAGCTGCAAAAGCGATAAATACGGTGCCGGTCATGGTATCAGCTCTCAGGGGCCGAGAATTTTTTGGTCAGATAAAAGCGCGTGTGGGCGGACGGCGCATCTGCCGGGGCACGGATATCCGCCACATAATCTTCCAGCGCCAGCTGCATGCTGTAACCCATGCGCTCATAGAACGGCCGTGCCTGAAAACTCAAGGTATCGACAAGGGCATAACGGCAACCGCGCGCTTGAGCTTCTTCTTCCGCTTCTTTAATCAACTGTGTGCCAACGTCCTGACCGCGCAGGGACTCATCAACCCACAGTATCTGGATGTACATCCAATTCCCGACGGTTTCAGCCACAATACCCGCCAGTTTCTCTCCCTGTTCATCTTCGACGAAAATGCCTAACGCACGGAGTTTTTGCTGCGGAATAAAGTTGCTGTTGAATTTACGCATCCCGATTTTAATCTGTTCGATATCATTTTCGGTGGGTGCGGCTGTGATACGAGTTTTCATGGCAATCCCTTCTGATGAACGTAGGTCCCAGAATAGTAATAGCTTGTAACATAAGCAATCGGAGGGTAAGAAAATTCTTAATGGTCTGGTTGGGAGGGCATTTCAATAATGAAAAAAGCCTGGGGAGAGACATCGCTGGACGATGCTTTCCGCAGGCTTTTTGCTCACTGGAGGGTTTTTTACCGCTAAACAGGCTTATTTGTAGATTTCAGCATCAGCGTGCATACGGTTGTTACCGGTCACGGAGAGAATACGGTAAGAAGAGGCACCCGCTTCGCTTGCCTGAGCAGCCAGTTTATTTTCCAGGCCACCCAGGGTAGTTGGACCAGCCACTGAGATCACACCGATTTTCTGTGCACCGTCAGCCGGTTGTGTGACCTGCTCAGCGGCAAAACTACCAAAAGAGATCAGAGAAAGGGTCGCAGCTACAGCAAAAATTTTGACGTTTTTCATGATAATTATTCCATTCAGTTTATGAGATAGAAAGGTGGTTGCCTTTCGATGTGTGAATAATAGGCTTGTCCTGCACCAATGAAAAACGGATTGATTTGAGGAAGTCATTCAAAAAAATTGGTCGACTTTTTACGCAATTTTACAGGTCGCTGCGACCGATTGACGAAAGGGAGTGAAGGTTTACACCGGTTGAAAAATAGAGCACAAACTGACGAATAATTCCGCTTCCCCCTGATTTTGAGCGAGTTTCTGGATCTCTGCTAAACTTGACTTTGTAGTCCCAGAAAAAAGGCCAGCGATGCTTTTTTGCCAGCCGGAAAGCAGAACGTATGACGTTCAGCCCTTGTTTAGCCAAATTGGCTCAACACAATTCATGGTGACACCATGCGTTTTTACTAACGTCACGGTAATGAAATTTATTTGGAGGAGTTAGAAATGGGAATTTTATCCTGGATTATTTTTGGTCTGATTGCGGGTATTTTGGCGAAGTGGATCATGCCGGGTAAAGATGGCGGCGGTTTCATCCTGACCGTGGTTCTGGGGGTCGTCGGTGCCGTAGTCGGGGGTTATATCAGTACGTTCTTCGGCTTTGGTCGCGTTGACGGTTTCAACTTCGGCAGCTTCGTTGTCGCCGTGATCGGTGCGATTGTGGTTCTGTTTATCTACCGTAAAATCAGGAGTTAATGGTTTTCCATTACGCCTGAAAAAAGACAAAAGCCGCGCAGTGTCGCGGCTTTTTTGTGCCTAAAAAACTCAATCCACCGGCGAAGAGGGCAGACGTACGATGTCCTGATACTCATTGCCCATCCAGTAGACCCCTTCTTTCGCCCAAAACGGCCCTTCGATGAAATCGAGCAAGCTGGAGTACTCTTCGTAGAACTGTTTGCCGTCGCGGTTATAGACGCGAAGGTAACCGGAGTAATGCCCGCCGTCGCCCGGCATTGTCATGCGCGGAATAAAATTGAATGTCCGGTATTCGCGCACGACATATTGCTTGTTAGGACTCCATGTTTCGGAAATTAATTTCCCCTGTTTCCACCACTGATAACACCCGATAATAACCGCCAGCAGTAAGGCGAGCTTTATCCAGCGTTTGCGTTGGCGAACCAGTGCTTCCTGACTTTTGATTTTTGGCATTAGCTGCATCTTCATCTGAGGTGACAAATATTCACTTCCCGCACAGCTCCCCCTTAACCCCCGATTCCAGCAGATAATCCAGACACCATTGACACACTTTTCCCCGGCTGTCAGAACGAGCAGCGAGGAAAAGTTGTGTCGCATGTTTATGTTCCTGCATGGGTTTTTTAGTCAGCATGCCATTGTTCAACAGCGGCAACGCCAAATGATGGGGAATGTAGCCGATACCGATATTGCGTTGAATAAGCGCCATGGCCATCGCGAAATCAGGGACAAACAGTGGTTTTTGTCCTTCAAGTAGCCACGCCTGTTGATGCGCGAAGTTCACGGCGGTGTCGCGAATACACACTGCCGGATAGTGCCGCAGCTCAGTGTTGGTCAGCGGTTGCATCAAGGTTGCCAGCGGGTGTTGCGGACCTACCACAAAGTCCCACTCTAACAGGCCGAGTGCCTCGCTGATGATGCCTTCGGTGCTCGGTACATTGTGCGGTGCGCCAATCACCAGATCGGCCCGTTTGCTGTAAAGCGCGTCCCAGCAGCCGTTGTAGACTTCGACGTTGAGCGTCAGTCGCGTTGAGGGGAATGCCCGCTCGAATTCGCTGATAAATTCCACCAGTACCGGCGTCGGCACGATATTATTTACCGCGATGATAAACTCCTGCTCCACACCTTCGTGGATCAAGGTGGTGTTGCGTTTGAGGGCATCGAGGTCGCTGAGGAGGGTTTTGCTGTGCTGGATAAAATAGTGACCGGCCGGGGTCAGCCCGATATGGCTGCCTTTACGGATAAACAACGCCACGCCCAGACTTTCTTCCAGTTTTTTGACCGTATAGCTGATGGCCGAAGGCACTTTATTGAGCTGTTCGGCGGCCGTGGTGATGCTTTGGTATTTCGCCACTAAATGGACGATACGAATACTTTCGTCAGAGATAACCACAGGCACTCCTGCCAGCGAAAAAGGGAAATCTGCCGCTATGACAGATTTCCCTTCATTATGACGCAATTCCTTTCTACAGAAAGCCCACCCGCAGAAAGCGTTCTTAAAAATTACCGTTTTTGCATCCGGCTAAACAGGGCGTAACAGACGCAGGCCACCAGAATTGAATCCACCGACGGGATAGTCGTCAGTGTGATCATTCCTTTGACCGTCATAAATCCAACGGCTGAACCGAGCAGCCAGGCGATAAAGGTCAGCAGCTTGATTTGTGGTTCGCGTGTTAACACCTCAGCCTGATAGCCGTTGCGGCGATAGAGGAAAAAGTCGGAAATATAGATCCCAGCTACCGGCGGCGTGGCGATGCCCAAAAACAGCAGGAAAGGGATGAACCACGCCATGATGTCCATGCTGCCCACCACGGCTGAAAGTACGCCGAGTGCCAGCGTGATTTGCCATCTCGGGAAGCGGGTCAGCAGGGTGGACACCACCAGCGTGCCCTGAAACATATTCCCCGCATTGCCGGTGATGCAGGCAAAAATCAGCAACAGGGCTGCCGGTAAGACCGCGCCAAAGGTAGCCATTGCCCCTAATAAAGAGCCCTGACCGCTCAGGGCACTTGGCATCGCACCGGCCCAGTACAGCAACGGGTAGGCCACCAGAAATGCTGCCGCTGCCGCAATCAGTGCATGTTTGCGGTTATGCACGAAACTGCCGAAATCCGGCAGGGTGGCGACTAACACGATGATCGTGCCGACCACGGTAGACACCGCAACGCCGGTGTTCATCTGGCTGACACTCTCCAGCACCGGCGCCGTATCGTGGGTAGCGACATACAGGATGTAGCACAGCACCAGCGCAATGACCGGCACCGCGACCTGCGCGATTTTGCCGAGCACGGCGAAACCAAAGGCAGTCGAGGCGACAAACAGACAGCAACCCAGCGCCACGAGGATGGAGGTCGGTAATTCCAGCCCGTGCTGCGCCAGTAAATCATGTACCGAATGGCCGAACATATTGGCAGTGACCGCAATCCAGCCGAACAGACTGACCGCCATCAGAATGTTAATCGCCACCGCGCCTTTCTCGCCGAAGGCGTATTTCACAATGCCGTAGGTCGGCAGACGCGCTTTTTCACCCACACAGATAGTGATGGCGGAAAGCAGCGTGAGGATAATTCCACCCAACGCCACCACGGTGATGAGCTGCGAACCGGACAGCTGATTGCCGAGGCTTGAGGAAGAGAGCAAAACCGGCGTGACCGCAATGCCGAGTAAAATCACCGCAATACGCAAGCCTGACGCCGTGGTTGGAGCACTTTCTGTTTTACGCATAACCTAATCCTTTTAAGTCGATGCTGATCCATCAGGCTGTGTGGTGATGTCCGGTGTACTGGCGCCAGCCGCCGGTTTCGGTGATTTCAGTTTGCCCTTCGACCAGCCAGGGTTCGGCCAGTACGCCAAGAACTTCGCTGCCGTCCTGTAATTTCACTTTGCCGATGCAAAGTCCGGCCGGTTCGCTGCTTAACAACGCGGCGAATGACGCGGGCGGCAGTGACCAAATTTCCAGACTGACGGTATTTCCACCCTGCGAAACGCGGATCATGCCCGGATGGCGATCGTTAATCGTCCACACACGGTAATGTGCATCGGTGCTGTCTTTGCGTACGAAAACGCCGCCGACTTTAGTCATATTAGGGTTCAGTTCCAGGCCGCGCATCAGTGTGCCGTTTACGGCGAGCAGTACATTGTTTTCCATCGTTTTATCCTTAAATGTTAGAGATCCAGGTGCCGGTCTGATGATTGAGTGCCGCTTTTATCGCGTCTGGGGTGGTTATCAACCCTTTGGCACTCTTTCCCTGTTGCTGGCTGTTATTGATAAATTTCACGATGGCTTCGACTTTCGGCTGCATGCTGCCCGCACCAAATTGCCCTTCATGAATAAAAGTTTCGGCCTGAGTCACGGTCAGCTGGCTAAGCCACTGTTGCTGCGGCGTACCGAAGTTCACCGCGACCTGTTCCACACCGGTCGGGATCAGCAGCAGATCGGCGCCGAGCTGTTCGGCTAACAATGCCGATGCCAGATCTTTGTCGATCACGGCTTCCACGCCTTCGAGCTGTTGCCGGGAATTACGGACTACCGGAATACCGCCGCCGCCGCAGGCAATCACAATGCAACCCTGTACCAACAAGGTGCTGATGGTTTCGCGCTCAAGAATATCCATCGGCTGCGGGGAAGGCACGGTTCTGCGCCAGCCGCGTCCGGCGTCTTCGGCGATGCTCCAGCCCAGTTCCTGCTGACGCTGGCGCGCGATATGTTCATCCATAAAAGCGCCAACCGGTTTGATCGGATGTTGAAACGCGGGATCTTCTGCGCTGACCAGCGTCTGCGTCACGAGCGCTACCACCGGACGCGAAATGCCGCGCCGTTGTAGCTCGTTTAATAGCGCTTTCTGGAACATGTAACCAATGGCGCCTTGCGTGTCCCCGACCGCATAATCGAGCGGTACCGGGGCGACTTCGCTGGCAGCCAGCTCTGAGCGGCGCAGAATAAATCCGACCTGCGGGCCGTTGCCGTGGGTCAGGACCACGTCCCAACCCGCTTCAATCATATCGACGACAGGACGGACGCTTTCGACCACCGCCTGATACTGGTCAGGAATACTGTTTTTCTGTTCATTGACGATCAGCGCATTGCCGCCGACGGCCACCACGGCTAACGGTTTGTTCATGCCGGGATCTCCTGAGCCAGCGCCTGAAGGGCATCGACAAAACAGGACATCGGTGCGGTGGTGATGCCCGCGCCAATCTGGCCGACGCCCGCCTTTTTGTGGGCGATGCCGGTATTGATGATCGGCAGGATGCCGCGGTCGGCGACTTTACGGGCGTCGATACCCGCAGCGGTCGGCGCGAAATTCAGCGCAGGCAGGGTAAATGCCGGATTACCGCCAAGGGTGATTAACTGCATTTTGCGGCTGTTATTAGAAGCATCGGCTGGCGTGCCGCCGACGAATTTCACGATGGCCGGAGACGATGCCATCGCAAAGCCGCCGACACCGGCTGTTTCAGTGATGGCGCTGTCACCCAGATCCGCGGCGGCATCTTCCACGCCGTAGCCCGGGAAGAACAAACCTTCCACTGGATTAGCCGGTGCCTGATACCAGCGGTCGCCGGTACCGGACAGGCGGATACCGAAGTTAACGCCGTTGCGCGCCATTACCGTGACCATCGAGCTGTAAGGCACATTGGCGGCTGCGTCCATCATGACTTTGCAGGCAGCCATCGACAGATTGAGGAAGAAGTGATCGTTACCAGTGATAAACGATACGCAGCGTTGCAGGAGGGCCATCGGCAGATTGCATTCGAGCAGCGCCGGGATCAGGCGTTTAATCAGCAACCCGGTGGCTGCCGCATTGCGGTTATGCACTTCGTCCCCCATGTGCAGAGCCTGTGCCATTAGTGGTTTCAGTTCCAGTTCGCCAAGACGCTTCACGGCAATTTTCATCGCCGGTGCCAGTTCTTCGCTCATCCAGTGCAGTCGTTGCAGCACATCGTCGCTGTTGGCACCAAAACGTAAAACTTTGCCCAGACCTTCGTTGAAATTGCTGAAGGCACGCGTTCCGTTGGTTTTGTTTTCAATCACCCACAGCGGCATCGACGGGCTGATGATCCCCGCCATAGGTCCGACCGCGTGATAGTGATGACAGGGCTCAAGAGCAACTTTGCCTTGTGTAATCAGCTGTTCGGCATTTTGATGATCGGTTGCCCAGCCTTCATACATCACGGCCCCGACAATCGCACCTTTCACCGGCCCGCACATGTCCGGCCAGGCAATCGGTGGGCCGGAGTGTAGGATCAGTTTGCGTTCGGCCATTGCCGGAATCGCTTCGTGGGCGAACAGTACGTCAACCAGCGCTGGTTGGGCGCTGAGATAACGTGCGAACGCCACCTCATTAGCCTGCTCTACCAGCGGATGACGCAGTAGCTGCGCCAGTTCCAGCCCGGCTTCGATATTGCCCAGCGCAGGCGGCTGCCAGCTGAGCGCCACCACCTCGCCACCGGCGGTTTTCAGATTGTCAGCGAAGCTGTTCAGGCCGGCATTGACCACACAAAGTGGCTGATTGAGTAAAGTATTCATGAGTGAGTTTCCTTCTTTGCTGCCTGAATGCGGGCAATCTGGCTGGCCCACAGCGCGGCCTGCGCGTTGCATTCGGCGACCAATACACCCGCGCTGCGCAGCGCCTGAATTTGACGGGAACGTTGTTGAGGATCGGCTTCGGTGCCGCAGACATGCGCGACTAACAGCGGGCGATTTTCACGCGGATATTGCGCGAGGATCTCCAGCAATTCCGCCGCGGGTTCCGCGGCTGCGCCATAGCCGAGCACCAGATCGAACAGCAGAACGGCGGTTTTTGGATCACTGAGCTCGGCGGCAATGCGCTGATTGCGCAGGGTCGGGTCGATCATCGGATGTGGTTTGCCTCGGGTGAAATCGTCATCGCCCATGTCGATCAACGTGTGGCCGCTGCTGCACCATAAATCGGCAAGTTTCTGGTTGCCGGAAACCGGAGTGTTGGAGGCCGCAACGAACCCTTGCCGCTGGCAGATCAGTTGGCTTTCGAAACAGAACGTGCCACCGGCGAAGACGCCACGAATGTCCTGACGTGTGGTGGGTAAATCACGGCATTGCGCAGCGCTGATATTTTCAACAGACGCTGCTGCTGAGGTTTTGCCATCTAACAGCGCAACCGCCAGATCTGCGGCATGTGCCAATGTTGTGGCGGCGAAAACGCGCTCACGAGAGATATCTGCCGCGTTTGCACCTAAAAAATCTACTACGACCGGCTTGCCGCAGGCACGTGCCTGCTCAAGTATACGTTCTGCCACACCTTGGGCTGGCGGTTTGGAAATCAGTACGATGACCTGTGTTTGCGGGTCTTCGGCCAGCATCTGCAAGCCGTAGAGCATGGAAATGCCGCCAATTTCTTCATGCAAGTCGTGTCCGCCGGTACCGAGCGCCTGCGAAATCCCTGCGCCAAGATGGTCAACGCGACAGGTGACTTCCTGCACGCCAGTGCCGGATGCGCCGACCACACCAATCGCACCACGGTTCACCACGTTAGCAAAGCCCAGCGGCAAACCGTTAATAATGGCGGTGCCGCAGTCCGGTCCCATCACCAGCCGGTTTTTCGTACGGGCCAGCGTTTTGATTTGTTTTTCCTGTGCCAGACTGACGTTATCACTGAACAACATCACGTTCATGTCCAGTTGCAATGCCTTCAACGCTTCGGCAGCGGCGTAATCGCCGGGCACGGAGATCAGTGCCAGATTGATCTTCGGATGACGCTCCCACGCCATGTCCAGACTCACCAGTTTGGGCGCGGTGATATCGTCGTTACTGGTTTCCTTCGGTTTAGTGTTGAGCAGTTCGCGCGCCAGTGTCATAGCGTCGTTACAGGCCGCGTCTTCGCCCATGACGGCGATAATCAGATCGTTGGGGCCAGCCTTGACGTCATCACCGAGTCCGACGTCGGCCAGCTGCGCCAGGTTGGTTTGTGTTCCCATCACCACCGATGCCTGTTCAATACCCGGTAGTTTGTTAATTTTGGCAGAGATTTGCATCAGCGAAACGGAGTCCTGATACATGTTGCTGAAAACCTGATACATAACACTCATAAAGATTACCTGTGTTCGTACTGCCTGACTTCTCAGGCAAAGGGATCCCGTGCCGGGCAGGTGAAAGGCATCCGGCATGAAGAAAAAGAGTGATTACAACGCGGTCTGGAGCGTGCGCATTCCGTGCAGCAGACCGGCCAGACAATCCGCTCCTGAGCTGGCACCGCACTGCATCACGTTCTGAGTCGCGGCCGAGATTTGTGCGTGGCTGGCGGGAAGGGTCAGCAGCGCAAGCAGGTCGCACAGTGGCTCAGAGAAATGCCCGTGCAGCGCGCGCCGCAGATAATGCGCGCTGATGTCGTTGGTCCAGACGAGCTGCCCGGCGATAATTTGCCGGATCTGACGGGCATGTCCGGCGATGGCTACCACCTCCTGCCACCGCCATAATGCGGCCAGATAACCGAGCAGATAGTCGTCGCCGTCCGGCGTCAATCCGCGTCCGAAGCCGACTAACCTCGCCACCTGAAACGTCAGTTGATCGAGGGGGTCGTGCAGCGAAATCAGTGGCTGGCGCTTCGAACTATCACCACCGGGCAGCAGCATCAAATCGCTTTCCATCAGCTGTTTACCCAGTTCGTCCGCCAGCGTGGCGTAGTGCAGTGGTTTTTCTGCGGCCTGCGCTAACCGAAGTTCCGGCTGCCAGATATCAGCGCTATCCAGCCCCGCCAGTTTGCCGCTCATTTCCCGCCAGTCCCAGGAAGGCGGCAGTTGAAGGCGTACCGCATCGGGAAGGTTCGGATACCGGCTGGCATCGAGCAGTGTCAGCAGGTGTCCGTCCTCCATTATGAAATTCATCGCGTGCTGAAAGCGGCTATGAATTTTCAGTTGCAGCCCGGTCTGAGTCAGCCGCTGCGCAGCCAGATAACCGATGGACACAATGGGCAGATGCACGTTACGCCTTCGCGTCCAAGCCGTTAACGATGGCGTTAGCGTCGCTTATCCAACCAAAAATCGCGCCCTGTGCTTTGATCATCTCCAGCGCGAATTTCTGGAATTCAGAGAAGTAAGAGCCGACACAATCCTGAGGAATAATGCACTCAAAGCCGCGGTCATTGGCTTCGCGCACGGTGGTGGTGACGCAGACTTCGGTAGTCACCCCGCAGACGATGAGGGTTTTGATGCCGTGGTTTTGAAGCACCAGATGCAGATCAGTTTGGTAAAACGCGCCTTTGCCCGGTTTGTCGATAACCGGTTCACCGGCCACCGGATAGAGCTCAGGAATGATGTCGTGACCGGCTTCACCGCGCACCAGAATGCGGCCCATCGGCCCTTTGGTACCGATAAATGTCTGGCCACCCCGAGTCAGTTTAGCTGGCGGGCAGTCGCTCAGGTCAGCGCGGTGTCCTTCACGTGTGTGAATAACCAACATGTTGTGAGCGCGTGCGGCATCCAGCACTTTTTTGCACGGCGCAATGGCGGTGCGCACTAATGAAACATCGTTGCCCAGTGCTTCGCCAAACCCGCCGGGTTCAACGAAATCACGCTGCATGTCGATCATGACCAGCGCGGTGGTTTGCGGATCAAAAGGTAACGCGAAAGGTTCGGCCTGAAATTTATGCGTTGTCATCGTCAATCTCCTGAACATCCAATGTGGGGAAATAAGTCTCTGGGGGAAGTATAAGGAGGTCGGCGGGTGGCAACAGCGAAATGATTTACCGGCCAGCGCCGAATATTTTGCAGAGGGATTTTTCGGCAGAAATAAGTGTGAGGCAGCGCAAATGCCCACGGCGCGCAGCAAATAATTTGATGCTGGCACGCCGTTGGTTGGGGAAAATTTGTTGAAGGAGTGTGATACGGGTTAAATCGCCACCAACCCCCGCACACCTTCCGCTTCCATTTCTTCCCCGCGACCGCGCTTCACGATGCTGCCACGAGACATCACAAGGTAACTGTCGGCCAGATCGGCGGCGAAATCGTAGAATTGCTCGACCAGCAAAATCGCCATATCACCTTTGGCAGCCAGCTGTTTGATGACCGCGCCAATCTCCTTGATGACCGAGGGCTGAATGCCTTCGGTCGGTTCGTCGAGGATCAGCAGGCTGGGTTTGCAGGCTAGCGCGCGGCCAATCGCCAGCTGTTGCTGCTGGCCGCCGGATAAATCACCGCCGCGCCGATGCTTCATTTCCAGCAGGATCGGGAACAGATGGTAGATTTCCTCCGGCACCCGTCTGGCGCTGCCGCCTGAAAAACGCGACAGACCCATCAGCAGGTTTTCTTCCACCGTCAGACGCGGAAAAATCTCGCGCCCCTGCGGAACATAGGCAATGCCCGCCTGCACCCGTTGATGCGGTTTGCGGGTGGTGATCACCTGATCCTGCCAGCTGATGGTGCCTGATTTTACCGGGATCAGCCCCATCAGGCATTTGAGCAGCGTGGTTTTGCCGACGCCGTTGCGCCCGAGCAGGCAGGTGACTTCGCCGATTTTCGCCTCGAATGACAGGCCGCGTAAAATGTGGCTTCCGCCGTAAAACTGATTAAGTTTATTGACTTGCAACATAACTCTTTCCTCAGCGTCCTAAGTAAACGTCGATAACCTGCTCGTTGGCCTGCACTTGTTTCAGCGAGCCTTCTGCCAGCACCTGCCCCTGATGCAGCACGGTGACGTGGTCGGCGATGCTTTCCACAAAACCCATGTCGTGCTCGACCACCATCAGCGAATGCTTGCCGGAAAGCTGTTTAAACAGCTCGGCGGTGTATTCGGTTTCGGCGTCAGTCATGCCCGCTGCCGGTTCGTCTAGCAGCAGCAAATGCGGTTCCTGCACCAGCAACATACCGATCTCCAGAAACTGTTTCTGGCCGTGCGACAGCAAACCCGCCGGGCGATGGCGTTCAGCCGCCAGCCGCAGGGTGCCGAGCATTTCATCGATGCGGTCGCGCTGTTCGCTGTTCATTTTGGCGCGCAGGCACGCCCACACCGATTTATGGGTTTTCTGCGCGATCTCCAGATTTTCGAACACGGTCAGCGCTTCAAAAACCGTCGGTTTCTGGAATTTACGGCCAATGCCGGACTGGGCGATACGCACCGGATCGAGCCTGGTGAGATCGGTGCGCTGATCGTAAAACACCCGCCCGCTCTGCGGTTTGGTTTTGCCGGTGATCACATCCATCAGCGTGGTTTTCCCCGCGCCATTAGGGCCGATCACGCAGCGCAGCTCGCCGACGCCAATGTTCAGCGACAAATCGGTCAACGCCTTAAAACCGTCAAAACTGACGTTAATATTTTCCAGCTGCAAAATCGGGTCGGTCTGTTGGCGGTGGCGGTCGGCCTTTTGCGGCTGAGTAAACAGCTCTTCGGTCATGGTCATCGGGCTCATCAGGATTTCCTCTTGCGCAGCAGGCCAATCACGCCGTGCGGCAGGAACAGCGTCACGACAATGAACATGCCGCCGAGAACAAACTGCCAGTATTCGGGGATGGCGACGGTGAACCAGCTTTTCGCGCCGTTGACGATACCCGCGCCGAGAATCGGGCCGATCAACGTGCCGCGCCCGCCGAGCGCCACCCAGATGGCGGCTTCAATGGAGTTGGTCGGCGACATTTCGCCCGGGTTGATAATACCGACCTGCGGCACGTACAGTGCACCTGCCAGCCCGCACAGCATCGCGGACACCGTCCAGACGAACAGCTTGAAACCTTTCGGATCATAGCCGCAGAAGATCAGCCGGTTTTCGGCATCGCGCACGGCGGTCAGCACGCGGCCATATTTGCTGCGCGCCAGCGCAAAGCCCAGTGCCAGACTGAAAACCAGTACCAACACGCTCATCAAAAATAATCCGATGCGGGTACCGGTGGCGGTGACCTGAAAACCGAGCAGGGTGGTGAAACCGGTAAAACCGTTATTACCGCCAAAACCCGTTTCATTGCGGAAAAACAGCAGCATTCCGGCGTAGGTCAGTGCCTGCGTCATGATCGAAAAATAGACGCCTTTGATTTTGGAACGAAAGGCGAAGTAGCCGAACACAAACGCCAGTGCGCCGGGCACCAGCACGATCAGGCACAGCGCCCAGGCGAAATGCTGCGTGCCCGCCCAGAACCACGGCAACTCGGTCCACGACAGAAACGACATAAAGTCCGGCAGGCCGCTGCCCGCCGCCTGACGCATCAGGTACATGCCCATCGCATAGCCGCCGAGGGCGAAAAACAGCCCGTGACCCAGCGACAGTAAACCGGCGTAGCCCCACACCAGATCGAGGGCGATCGCGACGATCGCATAGCACAGGATCTTGCCGACCAACGTCAGCGTATACGTGGAGATCGACAGCGGGCTGTCGGGCGGCAACAGCGCCAGAAACGGCATCACAATCAGAATGATGAGCACCAGCGTGCCCACCGAAATCGCAACCTTCGGCGCTTTTTGTACGCCGGTAATCGTCAGCGGCTGGCTCATCAGTCAATCACCCTGCCTTTGAAGGCGAAGAGTCCCTGCGGACGTTTCTGAATAAACAGGATAATCAGCGCGAGAATGAGGATTTTACCCAGTACCGCGCCGATTTCCGGCTCAAGAATTTTGTTCACGATGCCCAGACCAAAGGCCGCCACCACGGTACCTGCCAGTTGTCCGACACCGCCGAGCACCACGACTAAGAAGGAATCGATGATGTAACCCTGGCCGAGTTCCGGTCCGACGTTACTCAGTTGCGAGAGCGCGACGCCGCCCAGACCAGCAATGCCGGAACCGAGGCCGAACGCCAGCATATCAACGCGGCCGGTCGGCACGCCGCAGCAGGCGGCCATCGCACGGTTTTGCGTCACGGCGCGCACGTTCATGCCGAGGCGCGTTTTATTGAGCAGCAGCCACGTCAGCGCGAGCACCAGCAGGACGAAAATGATCACCGCAATGCGGTTGTACGGCAGCACCAGATTCGGCAGCAGCTGAATGCCGCCGGAGAGCCAGCCGGGGTTAGCGACTTCCAGGTTCTGCGCGCCAAACAGCACGCGCACGCCCTGAATCAGAATCAGGCTGATGCCCCAGGTCGCTAAAAGCGTTTCCAGCGGGCGGCCATACAGATGGCGGATCACCGTGCGCTCCAGCGCCATACCGATCCCGGCGGTGATAAAAAACGCCACCGGCAGCGCGACCAGCGGATAAATCGCCAGCAGCCCCGGCGCGTAGTGCTGAAACAGAGACTGCACCATGTAGGTGGAATAGGCCCCGAGCATCAGCATCTCGCCGTGCGCCATATTGATCACGCCGAGCAGGCCGTAGGTGATCGCCAGCCCCAGCGCGGCCAGCAGCAAAATCGAGCCGAGCGACAAACCGGTAAAGGCCTGCCCGAGCAGATCGCCCATCAGCAACCGGTGCTGCACCGCTTTCAGGCTGACAACGGCGGCGGCACGTACCGTGGCGTCGGGTTCAGTTTTCGGGTCGATCAGACTTTGCAGGCGGCCCTGTGTGTCTGGATCACCGGAGGTGCCGAGTAGTTCGACGGCTTTCAGGCGTACCTGCGGATGGGTATCCGCCAGCTGTAAATTCGCCAGTGCAATAGCCAGCGCGTCATGCACTGCGCTGTCTTTCTCCACCTCAAAACGATGAGTCAACAACGGCAGCTGGTCGGCTTGGGCTTCACGCTGCAAGGATTTCGCCGCCTGCAAACGCACGGTGCTGTCGGGGCTGACCAGCCGGTGTGCAGAGAGCGCATTGGCAATCAGGATCCGCAGGCGGTTGTTCAGCCACACCTTTTTGGTGTCGCCCTGCGGTTTGGCATCGCCCTCCAGCGGTGTCAGCACCGTGCCGTTTTGCGCAAAGGCGTGTTTCGCGTCGTCGGTCACCACGTTTTCCTGCTTCAGTGTCTCAAGCAGCGGCAGTCTCTCCGGTTGTGGGTCCGCCGCCCATTGTTGTAATAGCACGGCCTGCTGGCTGCGGCTGGCGGCAGCAAACTCGTTTGCCGGACCGGCATGCGCCAGTAGTGGCAGGCCATAGGCTATGAAAAGCAGTAATCGGAGTAGAGTTTTCATCATGTCTTCGCCGTAAAAGTTGTATTCCTAAGACCTTGGGCTCGCTGCCCAAACTGGCTAAGACCGTGGGCCTGCAGCCCACACCCGCCCAGAAGGAGCGCCAGGGCGCGCCCCTTCTGGACATCCCGCGCCTTTTTGTTTGTGACACCGACAGCTATCGCTGCTGGCAGGGAACGTGTTTCAGAGACTTCCGTTCACGGCGCAAACGGCGCCGCTGCGCGGTGCTCTCATTTCAGGTTCGGACCCGCCCGGAAAAAGACCCGTGCGGTTTCTCACCGTTCATTCGCCGCCGTTTTGAGTGCGCCTTTGAGGCATTTTTAAATTCAAAATCGATCTTCGCTGCTGCTTTCTTTTGACTTACATAGCCACTAGGCCGCAGTCAAAAATGACGCCGAATTTCAGGTTTCGAGACGTAAGGCTCGAAACCTGAAATTCGGGCACCGCGTAGCGGCGGCATTTTGCGGCGAGAACGTAAGTACCTGGAACACGGTGCCTGCATGGCGCGAAGCTGTCGGTGCCTCAGTGAAAAAACGCAGGATTCCAAAGGAGGCACGTTCATGCCTCCTTTGGGCCAGTGTGGGCGGCGAGCCCACGGTTTTAGCGGGTTTGGGCTGCCAGCCCAAGGTCTTGCCGCACCCGCGATTCCCCCGTTAATTAACGGTTTTCACCGGTGTGTCTGGTTTCTTATCGTTCCCAGCGATGTACGGACTCCACGGCTGGGCGCGGATCGGTTTGTCGGTCTGCCAGACCACGTTGAACTGCCCATTGGCTTCGATTTCGCCGATCATTACGGGTTTATGCAGATGATGATTGGTGGCATCCATGGTCAGCGTGAAACCAGACGGGGCGGCGAAAGTCTGCCCGGCCATGGCGGCGCGGACTTTATCCACGTCGGTGGTCCCGGCTTTCTCAACGGCCTGCGCCCACATATGGATGCCGACGTAGGTCGCTTCCATCGGGTCGTTGGTCACGGCGGAGTCGGCGTTCGGCAGTTTGTGGGCTTTGGCGTAAGCCTTCCATTCGGTGACGAATTTTTTGTTGGTTGGGTTATCGACGGACTCAAAGTAGTTCCACGCCGCGAGGTCGCCGACCAGCGGTTTGGTGTCGATGCCGCGCAACTCTTCTTCGCCGACCGAGAAGGCTACGACCGGCACGTCAGTCGCTTTCACGCCCTGGTTCGCCAACTCTTTGTAGAACGGTACGTTGGAATCACCGTTGATGGTGGAGATGACCGCCGTTTTGCCACCTGCGGAGAATTTCTTAATGTTGGAGACGATGGTCTGATAATCGCTGTAACCAAACGGCGTATAGACCTCTTCGATATCACTGTCTTTCACGCCTTTGGAATGCAGGAAGGCGCGCAGGATTTTGTTGGTGGTGCGCGGATACACGTAGTCGGTGCCGAGCAGGAAGAAGCGTTTTGCCGCACCGCCGTCTTCGCTCATCAGATATTCCACCGCCGGGATCGCCTGCTGGTTAGGCGCAGCACCGGTGTAGAACACGTTTGGCGACATCTCTTCGCCTTCGTACTGCACCGGGTAGAACAGCAGGCCGTTCAGCTCTTCAAACACCGGCAGCACGGATTTACGCGAGACCGACGTCCAGCAGCCAAACACCACGGCGACTTTATCCTGCGTCAGCAATTGGCGGGCCTTTTCGGCGAACAGCGGCCAGTTAGAGGCCGGATCGACCACCACCGGTTCCAGCTTTTTGCCCAGCACCCCGCCGTGGGCGTTGATGTCGTCAATGGTCATCAGCGCGATGTCTTTAAGCGGCGTTTCAGAAATTGCCATGGTGCCGGAGAGCGAGTGCATGATCCCGACCTTGATGGTATCGGCCGCCTGTGCGCTCCAGGCTAAACCCATGCTGACCACGGTGGCGGAGAGGGCGAAGGCTTTAATAAAATGTCGACGATGCATAGAGAAACCCCTGTTAGGTTATGGAATATACCCTTCATCCTTCGAGCCGCATGTGCGTTGGCGGCGCTTATTCACCCTAATCACTTACTTGAGTAAGCTCATCGGGATTCGTTCGCTTGCCGCCTTCCTGCAACTCAAATGATTTTGGGTATAAATCGAAAGTTTTTTATAAAAGTCATGATGGGTTGCCCTCATCATTTCTGGCCTGATGCAGCATATGCAGCGTGATTTTGCGCACCTCGGCTTTACTGATGGCAATGTGGTCGTGTAGCTGGCGTTGGGCCTCCTGAGTTTGCTGTTGCGTGATGGCAAGCAGAATGCTTGCGTGTTCGTGATACGTGGCATCGACCCGAGACGTTTTGGTGAAATCCAGACGGCGGATGATGCGGATTTTTTCCGTCAGGTCGCGGTGGATGCGGGCCATTTCGGCATTGCCTGCGGCTTCAACCAGCGTCATGTGAAAGGCTTCGTCAAAGCGCGACACCGTCTGCCCGTCATCCAGGCGCGGCTCGTCAATCCAGAAGCTCTTCAGCGTCGAGAGTTGCGCCGGCTGTGCCTGCGCTTTCAGTGCGCACAGACGCTTCACCGCCTCTAACTCCAGCACGATGCGCAGGTCATAAAGCTGTTCGAAATAGTCGAAATCAAAGGGTCTGACCTGCCAGCCGCTGCGGAAAAACACTTCGACATAGCCTTCGCGTTCCAGCCAGAACAGCGCCTGACGCACCGGCGTACGGCTGGTTTCCATACGTTCGGCAATGTCGTTTTCACTGAACCGGTCGCCCGGCAGCAGGTGGAAGTTAAAAATGTCGTCTTTAAGTTGCAGGTAAATGCGCTCAGCCAGCCCTTCCGGGCGGCTTTTGCTGCGTTTTTTGTCTGCGATAGAGCGTGAGCCGATCAGTTGCATAGTGTTTCCTGATGAAAAACTTACGCGGATTGCGCGTCGTCCAGCCACAGCAGTGCGTCGCCGGGCCCGACCGGGCGACCCTGCTGGCAGCTGATTTTGCTGACTGTGCCCGCGCAGGGCGCGTAGACCGACAGCTCCATTTTCATCGCTTCCACCACAATCAGGGCCTGACCCGCTTCGACCTGCTGACCCGGTTCGACCAGAATTTTCCACACGCTGCCGTTCAGGTCAGCGCTGACCAAATGGCCGTTCTGTTCGCTGTCGTCTTCGGCGATTTCGACCACGTTGGACGCGGCCTCCACGGCGGCACTCTCCTGCGCGGCCCAGTGCGCCACTTCGGTGGTGAAAGCGGCAGACTGGCGGACGCGGAAATCGGCAATATCGACGGCGTTGTCCGCAAGAAACTGGGTATATTGCGCAAAGTCGAACTCGGTCTCTTCGATGCGAACCTGCGCCCGCCCTTCGCGGAAGGCATCGCGCTGGGCATCGAGTTCGGCTTCGGTCACTTCATAGAAACGCACCTGATCAAAGAAGTGCAGCAGCCACGGCTCACCGTCTTTAAACTGCGGATTCTTCAGGAAGGTATTCCAGATAGGCAGCGTACGGCCGACCAGTTGATAGCCGCCCGGCGAGTCCATGCCGTAGATGCACATGTACATCCCGCCGATGCCGACCGTGCCTTCGGCAGTGTATGAGCGCGCCGGGTTGTATTTGGAGCTCAGCAGGCGATGGCGCGGATCGACTGGCACCGCGCACGGCGCGCCGAGATAGACATCACCCAGACCGAGGATCAGATAGCTGGCGTCGAAGAGGATTTTTTTCACCTCTTCGCGGCTCGAAAGTCCGTTGGTGCGCTGGATAAAATCCACGTTATTGGGCAGCCATGGCGCTTCGCTGCGCACGGTTTGCTGATAGCGTTCGACCGCGCCGAGCGTGGCGGAATCCTCAAACGCCATCGGCATATGCACGATGCGGGTCGGGATTTTGAGCTGGCTGACGTCCGCCAGATCCTGCTCGAGCAACAGCAGATGGGAGAGCAGGGCTGACTGATGGATCACACGGCTGTTATAGCGCACCTGGAGCGAACGCACGCCCGGCGACAGCTCTTCAATGCCCGGCTCTGCGGCTTCGCGGATGGCTTTCATCAGCAGATAGAGGCGTAGACGCAGGGCAAGATCCAGCACGTTGTCGCCGTATTCTATCAGCACGTAGCCATCCCCAGCCTGACGGTACTGCACTGACGGGCGGCCTTCGGTCGCAGGCAGTTCGGCCAGCACGGTGGCCGAGGCGGTGGTGTGCGGCAGCAGCGACGGTGTCGCCAGTGTCATGGCATCAATGGGCATCAGCGAATCCACCATCCCCTGTTGCGCCAGTTCCAGCGCCTGCGCCTGTTCGAAACTGATTGGGTGGAAGCGGATTTTATCCCCCGGCTTCACCTGACCGACTTTCCACAGTTCGGCTTTGGCGATGGTCACCGGGCAGACAAAGCCGCCGAGGCTTGGTCCGTCACGGGTCAAAATCACCGGGAAGTCGCCGGTAAAGTTAATTGCGCCAATGGCGTATTCGCAGTCATGCACGTTGGACGGGTGCAGTCCTGCTTCGCCGCCGTCCAGCCGCGCCCACTGTGGTTTTGGGCCAGTTAAACGCACGCCAAGGCGGTTAGAGTTGTAGTGAACCTGCCATTGGGCGGCGAAGAACGCGTCGATGGACTCTTTAGTGAAGAAGTCCGGGGCGCCGTGCGGGCCGTACAACACGCCGATATTCCAGACGTTGCCGTAAGCCGGAACACACTGTGCTGCCGCAGCCTGTGGCAGGCTGACCGGCGCGGGCGTGGTGCAGGCGGGCAGTTCGGGTTGGGAAATTGTCAGCATATCGGCGACGCGCAACGTGCGACCGGCCTGGCCGCCGAACTGGCCGAGGGCGAAGGTCGAACGGCTGCCGAGATAAACCGGCACGTCGAAGCCGTTACGCACCGCGAGGTAGGTGCGGCAGCCCTGCGTGGCGCGGCCCAGTGTTAAAGTCTGCCCGGCTTTGACGTTAACCGGCTCCCAATACGTGACGCTTTCGCCATCAATGTCAGCCGGACAGCGTGCGCCGGTCAGCGCGAAGGTGGCATCACAATGAAAACGCAGGGTTGGCCCCTGTAACGTGAATTCCAGACCGGCAGCGTCAGGGTGATTACCGACGATGCGATTAGCCAGGCGGAACGCAAAATCATCCATCGGGCCAGACGGCGGCACGCCGATATCCCAGTAACCGAGGCGGCCGGGATAGTCCTGAATGCTGCTGTAGGTACCGGGTGCGATCACTTCAATGGCCTGCGGCGCGTAGTCGAAGGTATCGAGCATACGAGTCCACATCTGGCCCGCGTGGAAAACCGGTGTGGCAACCACCTGACGCAGGTAATCGATGTTAGTGGCGATGCCGTGCAGACGGGTGGCGGCCAGCGCGGTGGACATTTTCGCCAGCGCGTCCTGACGATCGGTGCCATGCACAATCAGCTTGGCGATCATTGGGTCATAAAAGGCCGACACTTCGCTGCCGGTGGAGACCCAACCGTCAACGCGTACATCTTGCGGGAACACCACTTCGGTCAGTACGCCGGGGCTTGGCTGGAAATTCTTCAACGGGTCTTCGGCGTAAATACGCACTTCCATCGATGCGCCCTGCGGGGCTTTTTCCATTGCTACCCAGTCGGGCGGTTCATCGGCGGCGACGCGCAGCATACATTCGATTAAATCCAGCCCGGTGACCATTTCGGTGACCGGATGTTCCACCTGCAAACGGGTATTCACTTCGAGGAAATAGAATTCGTTACGCGCGGGGTCGAAAATGAATTCGACGGTACCGGCGCTGCGGTAGTTGACCGACTCACCCAGCTGCATGGCAGCGCGGTGTAAGGCGTCGCGGGTGGCCTGCGGCAGATTCGGCGCAGGCGTTTCTTCTACGACTTTCTGATTGCGGCGTTGTAGCGAACAGTCGCGTTCGCCGAGCGCCACCACGCGGCCTTTACCGTCGCCAAAAATCTGCACTTCGACGTGGCGGGCGCGATCCACAAAGCGCTCGAGAAAGACACCCGCGTCGCGGAAAAAATGCTCGCCGAGGCGCTTCACGCTGTCCCACGCGGCGCGCAGGGCGGCTTCGTCCTCACAACGGGTCAAGCCGATACCGCCGCCGCCCGCCGTGCTTTTGAGCATGATGGGATAGCCAATCTCAGCGGCGGAAGTTACGGCATCGTCGATGCTGTCGAGTAAACCGGTGCCCGGCGTCATCGGCACACTGGCGGCTGCGGCCAGTTCACGGGCGCGGTGCTTGAGGCCGAATTCACGGATCTGCGCGGCGCTCGGGCCGATAAAGGCGATATCTGCTGCTTCGCAGGCATCGGCGAATTCAGCGCTTTCGGAAAGAAATCCGTAGCCAGGGTAGATCGCCTGCGCACCGGTCTCTTTCGCCGCGGCCAGAATTTTGTCGATCATCAGGTAGCTGTCGCTGGCCTTGTCGCCGCCAAGCGCAATGGCGATGTCGGCGTCGGTCACGTGCGGTGCATTGCGGTCAGCGTCGGAATAGACGGCGACGCTGGTCACCCCCAGACGCTTCAGGGTACGGATGGCGCGGCAGGCGATTTCACCACGGTTGGCAATCAATACTGTCGAGAACATCGTGTGGCTCCTCAGGCGTTTTTCAGAGAGGCGAGGTGAGAGACGTAGTTTCTCCACCCGCCAAAATGGGTGACATCAGTGGCGTCGTTTATCGCCCAGGGCTCGCAGATAAAGCCTTTCACCGTGCGGCCATCCGCCAGTTGCAGCGAGCCGATACCCAGTGGCGCAGGGATCTCCGCGACGAATTCGCCAAAGCGCGCCAACGGGATGTCCCACAGTTCAACGGTGATCGCACTGCCGCCGTCGGTTTTGACCAGCCCCGGTTTTGGCGGCGTGGTATTGGCGAGGGCGTAGAGTTTGTAGCTGGCGGCGGTGGTGGTCTGCTCGACGCGCACGCCTTTACGTTGGGTGAGCTGGAAATTGAGCGGCATACCGGTCAGGTGCGCGCCGACGACGGCGACCCTGACGTGATCCGGGCTGGCCGCAACGTTGCTCATAAAGTCGCTGGCGCTGAGTTCGCGGCCAGTTGCCCCCAGCGGTAAACCAAGGCTGCGCTGCCACTGGCGGCCAAAAGCGGCGAGGGCGTCGTCGTGCCATGCCGGGGCAATCAGCGTAATGCCGGACGGCAGGCCGTCGGCGCGGAGGCTGGACGGCAGCGCCAGCGCGGACAGGTCGGCCAGATTGGTGAAGTTGGTGTAGGTTCCAAACTGCGAGTTGTAGAGCACCGGCTCCTGCGCCATCTCCTCCAGCGTGCGGATCGTCGGCGAGGTCGGCACGATCAGCGCATCGAAACCTTCCAGCGCCAGATTAATTTTGCGGGCCAGTTCTGCGCGCAGATATTCGGCGCGCCACGCATCGCATGCGCTGTAGTTGAGGCCGTTGGCGACTATGCCGCGCACCGTGGGGTCCATCGCTTCCGGCATCTCTTCGAATATTTTGCCGACCGCCACGGTGCGTTCGGCTACCCATGCGCCGTAATAGAGCTGTTCGGCCAGTTCGCGAAACGGCGTGAAATCAATCGGCACCAGCGTGACGCCGCTGCTGGTCAGGCGCTCCAGCGCCTGCTCAAATTCGAATTCGGCCAGTGCGTCGCCAAAAAACTCCAGACTGTTGGGTACGGCAAAACGCGGATGAACAGACATCGCGGCAGGCGCGGTATGCGGGTTAGAACGCGAGTAAGCATCGGCAGCATCATAACCCCCTGCGGCGTGCGCCACGGTCTGGGCATCGATCACCGTCAGGGCGAAAATAGACACCGTGTCATTGAGGCGGCAAGCAGGCACCACGCCGTTACTCGACAGCCAGCCTTTGGTCGGTTTCAGGCCAACAATGTTGTTGAACCCGGCAGGTACGCGGCCTGACCCGGCGGTGTCGGTTCCCAGCGAGAAAGCCACTAACCCGCGTGCCAGCACGGAAGCCGAACCGGAACTGGAACCGCCGCTGACATACGTTGCATCAAAAGTGTTGAGCACCGCGCCGTGCGGTGAGCGGGTGCCGACCAGGCCGGTGGCGAACTGATCCAGGTTGGTTTTGCCAACCACAATCGCCCCTTTGGCACGCAGGTTGGCGACAACGGTGGCGTCGGCCTCTGCCGTATAAGTGAATGCCGGACAGGCGGCGCTGGTGGGCCAGCCGCCGACATCAATATTGTCTTTTACCGCGAAAGGCACACCAAACAACGGCAGGGAGGCCAGCGAGCCATCGGCGTCGCGGCGCAAATGCTCGAGGTGGGCGAGTTGTGTCTCCAGTTGGGCCGGCGTTGGCAGGTATAGCCAGGCATTGTCACGGGAACTCAGGCTACCCAGCACCATCGACAGGGAACTGCGCAGACTGTCGGGTGCCGTTTGGTAATGCTGTTGCCAGTCGTGCAGGGTGAAAGCGTGAAACGGGGGGCGCGCAGATTGTAAGCTGTCGTTCATCGGTTGAATTCCATCTGGTACACAAGATTGAATTCATCAAAGCAAAGGCCGTGCCATTTTATTTGTGATTGAATAACAACGGTTTTTAATGAGCTGGTGACTGTTTTGCACAAATATTGCACCAGCGTCGCTGTGCAACTGAGCGAAAAGGGCGCGGAAATTTTGCGGGAGAAGGACTAAATTTGAATCATTATCCGTGAAAGTGCTTGCGATAATATCGTGCGCTATTTATATTGAAACTCATGAATACGAAAACTCACCCTGCAACATCCGCGAACGCCCTTTTGCATCTGGACCAACAGATGTGTTTCGCGCTTTATTCGGCGAATCTGGCACTGCACAAAGTGTACCGCAAGCTGCTGGGCCAGCTTGATCTGACCTATCCGCAATATCTGGTGATGTTGGTTCTCTGGCAGCGTGATGATGTGACGGTCTCTGATATCGGTGAGAAACTGTTCCTTGATTCTGCCACGTTGACGCCGCTGTTGAAGCGTCTGGAAGTGGCCGGTTTGCTGCTGCGCCAGCGTGCAAAGACCGATGAGCGGCAGGTCATTATCACTCTGACCGGAGCGGGCAAGGCATTACAGGAAAAGGCGAAAAGTATTCCGGAAGCCATTCTTTGTGCCACTGAGTGTGACGTCAATGAAATGGTTGCGCTTAAGCAGCAGCTGGAGTTGCTGCGTACTCATCTGAAAGATAAGTCCTGAGTTATTCGACATTATTACGTCGCAGCAAACAGACAAATCCGCGGTGTGCTTTCGAATTTGTCTGCTAGTATTAAATATATCGTGTGCGATTTAATCGCATGAAATAAAATTCAATCTGAAAGTAACCTGACCTTAAAAGGAATCCACTATGTCTATTGAAAAAGTTATCTATCGCGCTCATGCCTCTGCAACCGGTGGCCGTGACGGCCGTGCTGTTTCTGATGACGGTATCCTTGACGTCAAACTGGGTGTACCAAAAGAGATGGGCGGTATGGGAGGGGGAACCAACCCTGAGCAGCTGTTTGCGGCGGGTTATTCAGCCTGTTTCCTTGGGGCGATGAAAGCCGTTGCCGCCAAAGAAAAAATCAAAATCCCTGCTGATGCAAAAATTGAAGGCGCAGTGGGCATCGGTGAGATCCCAGGTGGTTACGGTATCGAAGTACAACTCGACATCACCCTGCCGGGTATGGAACGTAGCGAAGCGGAAGCTTTGGTTGCCAAAGCACACAAAGTTTGCCCGTATTCCAATGCTACCCGCGGCAACATCGATGTGACGCTGAACGTGAAATGATGACCTCAATATAAATAAGGTCTTCATGTCCTGTTTATCCCGCTCAAAGGAGGCTACGGCCTCCTTATTCTTTGTGCGAAATCCCCGCATTCTTTACGCAACGCACCCCGCAGCGCTATCTACAGACGGATTACTCCTGAAATCCCATCCAAATCCCGTTTCTCACCAATATCTGTGAACCAGTTGCTTATAAACATGTCACAATGATTCAGAATCTTTCAAAAATCGTCTGGAAAATCACATTACATGAATAGAGTGAAGACTCTATCGCAGCAAAATCTCTCATTCTTGTTAGCGATCTACATCGGCATTTTTCTCAATGTCTCCGTTTTTTTTCGCCGCTTCGCCCCTCTCACTCACAGTGTCAATTTCATAGAATTGTCCCAGGCAGTGACCGAAGTGGTCGCTATAGTATTGTTCACTTTCTTCCTGCTGCGCCTGCTTTCTCTGGGCGGTAAGCTGTTTTTCCGCATTGTGGCAAGCCTCCTGTTGCTGATCTCCGTGGCGGCCAGTTACTACATGGTGATGTTCAACGTGGTGATTGGTTACGGCATTATTGTGTCGGTAATGACCACGGATATTGATCTGAGCAAAGAGGTGGTGGGCTGGTATTTCGTCGGGTGGATGATTGCTGTGAGCGCCGTCCCGCTGATGCTTATCTGGAAGAATGACCTGCGCTCAACGCTGATCGAACAAATGAAAACCCCGGGGCAGCGGTTGCTGCCGTTAGGTATTTTGCTGGTTGTGGTCGCGCTGGTCTGGTTGCCGTTGCGTATGCTGGATAAACAGCAAAGCAGGAATGAAAAGCTGACCAACATCGATTTACCCAGCTACGGGGGTGTAGTCGCGCACTCCTACCTGCCCTCAAACTGGCTGGCGGCACTCGGCCTTTTTGCTTACACCAAAGTGGATGAAAGCCAGGATGCGGGCAATTTTTTTGACCCGGCCAAAGCCTTTACCTATGTACCGCCTGCCGATGTCGATGACACCTATGTGGTCTTTATCATTGGTGAAACCACCCGCTGGGACCACATGGGTTTGGTGGGCTATGAGCGCGACACCACGCCACGTCTGTCGAAAGAGAAGAACCTGGTCGCATTTCGCGGTAAATCCTGTGACACCTCCACCAAGCTCTCCTTACGCTGCATGTTCGTGCGTGAGGGCGGGGCAGAGGATAATCAGCAACGGACCCTGAAAGAGCAAAATATATTTGCGGTGCTCAAATCCCTGGGCTTCAGCTCTGAGCTGTTCGCGATGCAAAGCGAAGTGTGGTTTTACAATAACGCCAATCCTGATGACTACTCTTTCCGCGAAATTATCGCCTCTGAGAAACGTAATGACGGTAAACCGGTGGATGACATGCTGTTGGTTAACGAGTTGCAGGAGTCACTGAGAAAGCATCCGCAAGGCAAGCATCTGGTTGTGCTACACACCAAAGGTTCACATTACCTCTATTCGCAGCGTTATCCGCGCAGTTTCGCCCGTTATACGCCCGAGTGTATGGGGGTAGATCGCGCCTGTACCAAGGCTCAGCTGATTAACGCTTTTGATAATAGCGTGTTGTATACCGACAGCTTTATCGCCAACGTGATGGATCAGTTACGTGATAAGAAAGCGCTGGTATTTTACGCGGCTGATCACGGTGAGTCTATTGATGAGAATTCGCACCTCCACGGTACGCCGCGTCAGATGGCACCCCCGGAGCAGTTCCGCGTGCCGATGCTGGTATGGGCCTCGGACAGTTTCCTTGCTCAACCCGATCACCAGCAGGCGTTCGAACGGTTGAAAGCGCAGCAGCGGGTCGGGGGTGAAAAGCGTCATGAAGAGCTGTTTGATTCGATTCTCGGTTGTCTCGGTTATACGTCACCGGACGGAGGTATTAATCCCGCCAATAATTGGTGCGCTAAACCTCAGTCTGACCGGAATATTTGATGCACAACAGGCCGGTTTAGGTGGAAATCTAAGCAGTCAGCTTCCATGTGATAAAAAGGCGTTGACGCTCTGAATCAGCAGCAGTAACATGCGCTCCGATTCGGCGAGTAGCGCAGCTTGGTAGCGCAACTGGTTTGGGACCAGTGGGTCGGAGGTTCGAATCCTCTCTCGCCGACCACATTCGAAAAACCTGCTTATTAAAGCAGGTTTTTTTTCGTCCGGAGTTTACGAGGATGAGAACCTCCGAAGGAGGTTTGAGCCGAGCGCAGCGAGACAACGTTGCTTTAGCAACGGCCCGCAGGGCGGCATCGAAGATGCGCGTCATCCTCTCTCGCCGACCACATTCGAAAAACCTGCTTATTAAAGCAGGTTTTTTTCGTCTAAAAACCGTACATCTCTTCTTCGCTCTTCCCTTTTCTGACCCCCTCGCGCATCTCTGCACCATTCCAGAGCAAAGGCTCTGTTTTGGCGCCCCAGCGTGTCGTCTGGCTTTACATTGACTTGTGTGGATATCGCCGCTGACCAGCATTTTCCGCTGCCTTTTACCCCGTTCTTACAAATAACCGTTCATATAATCATCATTTGGCAATTAATTTTTGTGGATTTAAAACGGGGTAAACCGCTGGAAATGGTGACGTGGGAAGCTGAATGTGTTGACTTTTTCTTTATGGACTGGACATTCATCCTGTAAATGTTAAAGAAAGGTTTTTTTATGTTTGTTTGCTGTTACTCACAGTCTTTGTAAATGCCTATTGGTTATATTGACGTCATCCTTCAGAGTTGCCAAATTGAGAGCCCGAAGTCAGACCAGAAGATTTTTCCGGTAACTTTCCGTAACGCTATGTTTACGGGATTTGTCTGAAAAAAGCGCTCCCTAAGCGTTCCTTCCTTTTCTGGAAACACTTTCCGCAGCGAATGGGGCAACACAGCCACCCGTAAATAAAAAATAAAGGGTCGCGTGAGCTGCAAACACAACACACACATCCACATCACCATTAATAAATGGAGCAAAAAGCGATGACAATCTCCTTGGGAAAAGCAGGGATACTGAAATTCGGTATTGGCCTGATTGCGCTGACCGTGGCAGCCAGCGTGCAGGCAAAAACGTTAGTCTATTGTTCTGAAGGTTCGCCTGAAGGTTTTAACCCGCAGTTGTTCACCTCTGGTACCACTTACGACGCCAGCTCCGTGCCTATTTACAACCGTCTGGTCGAATTCAAAATCGGCACCACTGAATTGGAGCCGGGTCTGGCTGAGAAGTGGGATATCTCCCCTGACGGCAAAACCTATACCTTCCATCTGCGCAAAGGCGTGAAATGGCAGGATAACAAAGACTTCAAACCGACCCGTGATTTCAACGCAGACGATGTGGTTTACTCGTTTGAGCGTCAGTTAGACAAAAATAACCCGTACCACGGTGTTTCTGGCGGCAGCTACGAATACTTCGAAGGCATGGGCATGGGCGACTTGATTAACAAGATCGTCAAAGTGGATGACAATACCGTTCAGTTCGTCCTGAATCGTCCGGAAGCCCCATTCCTGGCTGACCTCGGTATGGACTTCGCATCCATTTTGTCAGCGGAATATGCTGACAACATGCTGAAAGCGAAAACCCCTGAGAAAGTTGACCTCAATCCAATCGGTACTGGTCCATTCCAGCTGCTGCAATATCAGAAAGACTCCCGCATTCTGTACAAAGCCTTCCCAGGCTACTGGGGTACCAAGCCGAAGATCGACCGTTTAGTCTTCTCCATCACGCCTGACGCCTCTATCCGTTATGCGAAATTGCAGAAAAACGAATGCCAGGTGATGCCGTACCCGAACCCGGCTGATATCGCGGCAATGAAGAAAGACAACACCATCAACCTGATGCAACAGCCAGGTCTGAACGTCGGTTATCTCTCCTTCAACGTAGAGAAAAAACCGCTGGATGAAGTGAAAGTGCGTCAGGCACTGACCATGGCGGTGAACAAACAGGCCATCATCGATGCGGTTTATCAGGGTGCTGGCCAGTCTGCTAAGAACCTGATCCCACCCACCATGTGGGGCTACAACAAAGACGTAGTGGATTACCCGTATGATCCTGCCAAAGCCAAAGAGTTGCTGAAAGAAGCGGGCCACGCCGATGGTTTCACTATCGATCTGTGGGCAATGCCGGTTCAGCGTCCGTACAACCCGAACGCACGTCGTATGGCTGAGATGATTCAGTCTGACTGGGCGAAAGTCGGCGTTAAAGCCAATATCGTGACCTACGAGTGGGGCGAGTACCTGAAACGCGCCAAAGCCGGTGAGCATCAGTCTGTGATGATGGGTTGGACCGGGGACAATGGGGATCCGGACAACTTCTTCGCCACCCTGTTTAGCTGTGCGGCGGCGAAAGATGGCTCTAACTATTCACGCTGGTGCTACAAGCCGTTTGAAGATCTGATTCAGCCAGCCCGTGCAGAATCCGATCACGCCAAACGTGTTGCGCTGTACCAACAGGCTCAGGTTGTGATGCATGACCAGGCGCCTGCGCTGATTATCGCTCACTCCACCGTGTATGAGCCAGTGCGCAAAGAAGTTAAAGGCTATGTCGTCGATCCACTCGGCAAGCACCACTTCGAAAACGTCTCAATCGAGTGACATTGACAGCTTACTGAATGATCCGGGAACTGCGTTGTGCGGTGCTCGCAATCTTCGCCTACCTAATGGTATGTCTCGATTGCTCTGCTCCTCCGCCTTGTTCGCGGGCCATTCAGTACAGCCTTGAATTCATTCGTTAAGAAAAAAATGTGAGCTAACAATAAGCCCGGCGAGCTACGGTTCTCCGGGCATTTTATACAGAGAGTACGGGATATGTTTCAGTTCATACTCCGACGTTTGGGGTTAGTTATCCCAACGTTTATCGGCATAACTTTGCT
>Ga0105854_1000057_pt1 | contig 67273 bp, 54 predicted proteins | sample OrgsoiDNA_201058_FD_89679 | JGI IMG/M metagenome (GOLD analysis project Ga0105854, IMG submission 89679) | Permafrost soil microbial communities from the Arctic, to analyse light accelerated degradation of dissolved organic matter (DOM) -... | ecosystem: Environmental > Terrestrial > Soil >... | reverse complement strand
CTGTGAAGTGCGTTTTATCCGTTCTGAGCATTTCCATGCTTTGTGTGGAAATGCTAACTTATTAGGTCAGGACGTGAGTTTTTGGCATAATTCATCCGGTACACCCGGCATTACAGGAATGAATGTGAAATATTTGCTAATTTTTTTGCTCGTGCTGGTCGTTGTGGTTATCTCCATCACCCTCGGCGCCCATAACGATCAGGTTGTAACCTTTAATTATTTGCTGGCGCAGGGCGATTATCATGTATCAACGTTGCTTGCTGTGCTGTTTGCCACCGGCTTTGTGCTGGGTTGGGTTATTTGTGGTTTGTTCTACTTGCGTGTCCGTCTCTCCCTTGGACGTGCTCAGCGTAAAATTAAGCGCCTGGAACAACAGATTGCACCCGTACCTGTGGTGGCGCCCTCCGTCGCGCCCTCCGCTGTCAGCAAGGAATAATCCTTTATGTTAGAGCTGCTGTTTCTGTTGTTGCCCGTTGCGGCCGCCTATGGCTGGTACATGGGGCGCAGAAGTTCTCAGCAGGATAAACAGGAAAGCGCTAACCGCCTGTCACGTGAATACGTGGCGGGCGTTAACTTTTTGCTGTCCAACCAGCAGGACAAAGCTGTCGATCTGTTTCTTGAAATGCTTAAAGAGGACAGCAGCACAGTTGAAGCACACCTGACGCTGGGCAATCTATTCCGTTCCCGTGGTGAAGTTGATCGCGCCATACGTATCCATCAGTCGCTGATGGAGAGCGCGTCGCTGACTTTTGAGCAGCGTCTGCTGGCCGTTCAGCAATTGGGGCGTGACTACATGGCTGCCGGGTTGTATGACCGTGCCGAAGATATGTTCAATCAACTGGTAAAAGAGCAGGACTATCAGCTCTTTGCACTCGAGCAACTGCTCATTATTCATCAGGCGACCAGCGACTGGCAGAACGCCATTGATGTTGCCGAACGCCTGGTTAAGCTAGGAAAAGAGAACCGGCGCAAAGAGATCGCGCATTTTTGGTGTGAGCTGGCTTTGCAGGCAATGGCCTCCGATGACCTGGATAAAGCGACCGGCTTGCTAAAAAAAGCCGCCTCGGCCGATAAACTTTGTGCCCGTGTTTCTATCATGCAGGGGCGCATCCTGATGGCCCAGGGCGACTATGCCAAAGCCGCCGATGCGCTGAAACGCGTACTCGAGCAGGACAAAGAAGTGGTCAGCGAAACCCTGACAATGTTGCAGGAGTGCTATCAGCATCTTGGTGATCAACAGGCGTGGGCCGAGTTCCTCAAACGCTGCGTGGATGAAAACACCGGTGCCAGCGCTGAGCTGATGCTGGCAGAGATTATTCAGCTCGATGAGGGGCGTGAGGTTGCTCAGGTGTATATGAACCGGCAGTTACAACGCCACCCGACCATGCGTGTATTCCATCATCTGATGGACTATCATCTGGCCGATGCAGAAGAAGGGCGTGCGAAAGAGAGTCTGATGCTGCTGCGCGATATGGTGGGCGAGCAGATTCGTACGAAACCACGCTACCGCTGCCATAAGTGCGGTTTCACTGCCCATTCCCTTTACTGGCATTGTCCATCCTGCCGGGCATGGGCGACGGTCAAGCCTATCCGCGGCCTCGATGGCCAGTAAAATCCTCGTCGTCCTTTGAATTGTCTCTGTGTTGGCTGCCTTTCGTTATTCGGCCCATTCGGGGCCGCTGCGAGCAGCGTACAAATCTGCTCCCGCCAGATTTGTCACCCCAGTCACTGACTTGAGTCAGTGACTGGGGATTCTCGCAGTTACCGCCTTGATACAATCCACATGACTTAGAGGATTTGGGCGTCAGAGTAAACTAACCAGATACAACCAGAATTATGTTGAGCATCATTCCAGAACAGAAACTACTTCTTCTTACCGATCGTTTTACGCACTGAGAGCAGCAGGGTGCGCAGTTTCTTAATCTCTTTCTGAGTCAGGGCGCCTTCGATAGCTTCGCTGGTGTGCTGATTATCAACATCGTGCTCGGTGGCTTTGGCGTTTTTCTTGCCCTTATGACTAAAACTTTCCTCCAGACGCGCACCGACTTCTGCGCTCAATGAATGGCCAGCATCCGCAGCGGCGGCACGGATTTGTTCTTTTAATTCGACTGGGATTTTGATGGTCAGGGTCGTTATCTCGCTCATTTTGCTCTATTTCCTTCAGCCTAAAACTCCAACCTAAGCTACGATTGTGACGCCGTCCAGAGCTTCATAAAAAATTCACAAAAATGTAACATTGCGTGCGACTGGGATTTACCGCGGATGACAGGTAAAATGCGGTCGGCAGAAAATGCCTGATTGTACTATTCCCTGTTCACTGACATGAGGCTGACGAAATGAAGTCTGAAAATAATATCCATAACAATGACTTGAACTCATCACCCATTGTTGTCGCCCTCGACTATGCCGAAAAATCTGCGGCGCTGGCCTTTGCCGATCGTATCGACCCGCGTGACTGCCGTCTGAAAGTTGGCAAAGAGATGTTTACCCACTTCGGCCCGCAAATCGTCAGGGATCTGCAATCGCGTGGTTTCGATATCTTTCTGGATCTGAAGTTCCACGATATTCCTAACACCACTGCTCGCGCCGTGGCAGCGGCTGCCGATCTTGGCGTGTGGATGGTTAATGTCCATGCCAGCGGTGGTGCGCGCATGATGACGGCTGCGAAAGAGGCGCTGAGTCCTTTCGGCGTGGACGCTCCACTGCTGATTGCCGTCACGGTACTCACCAGCATGGAAAGCAGCGATTTAGCGGATTTAGGGATCCAGCTCTCGCCAGCGGATTACGCTGAGCGCCTGGCACGTCTGACGCGTGACTGCGGTCTGGATGGCGTGGTTTGTTCTGCACAGGAAGCCATCCGCTTCAAAACGTCGCTTGGGCAGGGTTTTAAACTGGTAACACCAGGGATTCGCCCGACCGGGAGTAACGCCGATGATCAGCGACGTGTAATGACGCCACAGGAAGCGTTGAGCGCGGGCGTTGATTACATGGTGATTGGCCGCCCGATCACCCAGTCAGCCGATCCGGCTCAAACCCTGCGTGATATCCGTGCCTCCCTGCGTTAAGGCCAAATAAGATGAAAAATGACAGCAATAGCCGCCTGGTTTACTCGACTGACTCAGGCAGAATTGATGAGCCGAAAGCCAAAACTGAACGTCCAAAAGGCGATGGCATCGTACGTATTCAGCGCCAGACCAGTGGCCGTAAAGGCAAAGGTGTTTGCCTGATCTCCGGTCTTGATCTTGATGATGCGGCCCTCGACAAACTGGCTGCTGAGCTTAAAAAGAAGTGTGGTTGCGGAGGTTCAGTGAAAGAGGGGATTATTGAAATCCAGGGCGACAAGCGTGATTTATTGAAACAGCTTTTGGAAGACAAAAATTTCAAAGTGAAGCTGGCCGGCGGATAAGGGGTTCAGGCGATATTTCTGACCTGACTATCGTGCAAAAAAAATGCTGCTTTCTCATCGAAGCAGCATTTTTTAATAACCTGTTTGTCGCCTCAGAGGATGACAAATTTAAAAGAAGACCTGAAAGTTGAGCCAATAACCTGTTTTTAGTTTTTAACCTTTATTCGATTTACTACCCTTCAGTGTCTATTTGCTCACCTGATGCCCGACAATTCCACCCACTGCTGCGCCACCTAATGTACCCAGTGTGCTGCCATCGGTCAGAACTGCACCACCCAAAGCACCGGCACCCGCACCAATGGCAGTATTACGGTCACGTTTAGACCAGTTGCCACAGGCAGTGACGGACATTGCCAGAGTCAGAACCAGCGCGACGCTGGCAATACGTTTTGATGTACAACTTGATAATGTCATCATGGTAATTCTCCTTTAGAACGATTAGCTCTCATACTCACGTATAAGTATAGGTAACAACCGTCAATTCACCTTTCTTCCAGGCGCAACATCTACCCAGCGGAATAAAAGTAATGAAATTCCTAATCATTCACTAGGTGAATAGTCTTAATTCACTTTTATGTGTGAAGTTTATAGCACAAAAGCCTCATCCCTCGACTCTCATCCTCTTGTATGCCCAGTTTCATCCGGCAAAATTGTGGTTGCAGCAGAACCTTACGCACTCTTTAGCTATTTGCCCCATACCTGCCGGCCGGTTCCGACCAGAGAATAAGGGAAACCTCGGTCACTCAGGATTTCCGATGCTCAGCCAATTGAAAGAACAGGTTCTGCACGCCAATCTGGCGCTGCCAAAACACCATCTGGTTACCTTCACATGGGGCAACGTCAGCGCCGTTGACCGCCAGCAGGGATTGATGGTGATAAAACCCTCCGGCGTGGAATATGAACATATGCAGCTTGGTGACATGGTGGTGGTTGAACTCGACACCGGGAAAGTGGTGGAGGGCAGCAAAAAACCCTCCTCAGATACCGATACTCACCGTGTGCTGTACCTCAATTTTGCTGATGCGGGCGGTATTGTGCATACCCATTCGCGCCATGCCACTATCTGGGCTCAGGCGGGAAAAGACATTCCGGCCTGGGGTACGACGCACGCTGATTACTTCTACGGCACTATCCCCTGTACGCGAAAAATGACTGAAGCAGAGATCGCCGGGCGTTATGAATGGGAAACGGGGGAAGTGATTGTAAAAACGTTTGCCGAACGGCAGATTTCAGCCCGTGATGTACCCGCCGTTCTGGTGCATTCGCACGGCCCCTTTACCTGGGGAAAGGATGCCGAGGCGGCAGTACACAACGCAGTGGTACTGGAGGAAGTGGCCTACATGGGGATCTTCTCGCGCCAGCTGACGCAGGACCTTAGCAATATGCAGCCACAGCTGTTGAATAAACATTTCCTGCGCAAACATGGCAAAAATGCCTACTACGGACAGTAGTGGCCGATCAATAAAGCGGGCTACTGGCTGACCGCGTTAACCTTGACACCTGCACTGGCCAGTTGCTCACCAAATTCCGGGGTTAACTGATCATCGGTGATCACCCGCGATACTGCATTGATTGGCCCCAGCGGATTTCCGGTTATCTGGCCGAACTTACTGGAATCTGTCAGCACGATGTTCTCAACACCTTTTGCCAGCACGGCATTAACAATGTCGGCGCGCAACATGTCGCGGCCAGTAAAGCCGGTCTCTGCGGTAAATCCATCGATACCAATAAAGGCTTTGCTGAAATTCACCTGTTGCAGGCACAGGCGGGTCAGGGGGCCAACCAGCGTTTGGCTGGCTTTCTGGTACATCCCGCCCAGTAAAATCACTTCACAGGGCATGCTTTTCAGCAATGTGGCGACATAACTGCTGACGGTGACCACCGTCAGACTCTTCTTGTCACTGAGATACTGGGCAAGTAAGGCCACGCTACTGCCGCTTTCAAAAAATACCGTTTCACCATCATGAATGAGGGAAGCAGCAAACTTCGCTAACTGCTGCTTACGGCCGAAATTGGACATCATGCGCTGGTCTACGTCGTCGGTATTAACGGCCACTGCAAAGCCGTGCACCCGGCGTAAATAGTTGCGCTGCTCCAGCAGGGTGAGGTCATGACGTATAGTCACTTCAGACACCTGGCACACCTTAGCCAGTTCGTTCACGCTAATGCGCTGCTTGTCATTGACCCACTGTAAAATAATCTGCTGTCTGTCGTTCATGGTTATCCGCAACGACGGGCAACAAACGTTACCCGTCTTGGTAGTAAAACGTTAGAGCGAGTGCTCGGTGCGGGCGATGATATCATCCTGCGCTTCTGGCGATAAGGCCGTAAAGAAGGCGGAGTATCCTGCCACGCGTACCACCAGGTCACGGTAATTCTGAGGTGTCTCTTTGGCTTTGAGCAGCGTTTCCCGTGAAACAATATTGTACTGCACGTGCCAGCCGCGATGCTCCTCGAAGAAAGTGCGCAACATCAGCATCAGAGTTTGCCGGTCATGGTCATTTTCTAATGCTGCCGGATTAAGTTTCTGATTGAGCAGCACGCCACCGAGAATGGCCGCCGTCGGCAGCTTGCTCAGTGAGTTAAATACTGCGGTTGGCCCGAGGTGATCGGTACCTGACGCGGGGCTTGCGCCTTCTGCCAGCGGGGTAAAGGCTTTACGCCCGTCAGGTGTGGCCGTGGTTGCTGCCCCGAAAGGCACGTTGGCAGAAATAGATGAGGTTCCAGCGTAGTAGGTTCCGCCAATCGGACCGCGTCCAAAACGGGTATTGTGGTAGTTCGACAGTTCGTCGATGTAACATTGATACGCACGTACCAGCAGTTGATCTACTTCATCACTGTCGTTACCGTATTTGTCCGCGCCGTTGATTAACCGCTGGCGCAGGCGTTCACCGTCGAGGCCCTCGAAGTCTGAAGCCAGCGCGTTTGCCAGCTCCTGCTGACCAATCTGCCCCTGTTCAAATACCAGTTTTTTCACTGCCGCCAGGCTGTTGCCGAGGTTGGCTATCCCTACCTGCAGACCTGACACCCAATCGTATTTGGCACCCCCTTGTTTGATGGTTTTTCCGCGCTCAATACAGTCATCTACCAGGGCCGAACATAAGATATCTTGGGCGTTTTCTTCCAGCACCGTATCCACCACGCATTCAATCTCAATGGATTTGCGGGTGAAGTAACGGATTTGCTGGTCCCACTGTGCGAAGACCTGGTCAAAATTGTTGAAGTTGCCCTGTGACAGCCCAAGCTGTTGTGGCAGGAAGCAGCCGCCGCTTTTGGCATCCTTTCCCTGTTCCAGCGCTGCCAGCATGACGCGGGCAACGTTGATAAAACTCATCCCGGTGCAGCGGTAGCCCCATTTGCCGCCAACGGCGGTCTCGATGCAGCCAATAGCGGCATAATCGTAGGCATCCTGCGGTTCCACCCCCAGCTTGATGAATTCGGGAATAACAATCTCATCGTTGTTAAACGCGGGCATGCCGAAGCCACAACGGATCACTTGTACGCAGGCGTCGAGGAAGTCGTCGCTGATCCCGGCATGATAGCGCACGCTCAGGTTCGGCTGGGTAGAACGCAGCTGCCCGCAGGACTCCAGCACCGCATAAGAGAGTGGGTTGACCGCATCGCTGACGTCACCGTTGTGCCATTTCTGCCCGCCAATCGTCACGTTCTGATACAGCGGGCTGCCTGCCGAGGCTTTGGAGTGGGTGCCGGAGCGGATCTTATTCACTTCGAGTAATTTCAACCAGCAGCTTTGGAGCAACTCAATGGCATGGTCGCGGCTCAGGGTTTCTGCCACTTCAACGTCATGACGGTAGAAGGGATACAGATACTGGTCCAGGCGACCGAAAGAAACCGAGTGACCGTTAGATTCAATCTGTAAAATCAGCTGAATGAAGTAACACAACTGCAACGCCTGCCAGAACGTTTGCGGTGGCTGGTGGGCGATAACGTCACAGTTTTCCGCAATATTCAACAGCTCCTGACGGCGAGGATCGCGGCCCTCAATGGTCGCCATCTCACGTGCCAGTACGGCAAAACGCAGGATATGATCGCTGACGGCAGCGAGGGTAATATCAATGGCTTTCAGCAACTGCTCTTTATGCAAGTCTTCCCAGTCAGCCAGTTCGATACGGCTGCGCCGCTCAACGACTTTATTGCGCAGGCCGTCGAGCCCCAGATCCAGCAGCAGCGGAAAATTGACCGCCAGATGTGCATCACCCGATGTCATATTGCCTTCTGCTTTAACGATACCGCTGTCGAGCAGGGCTTTCTGCTCATCAGTAAACATGCCATAGCAGCGGTCCTGCACCGTCTGGCCACGCCACCAAGGGCAGATCTCATGCAGAATTTTTTTGTTGGTTTCGGTGACGGAGAATCCGGCACCCGGGCGATCGCCCAGGGCGTCGATTTCAGATTCAATCCAGCCGACGGTGTATTCCGGGAAAATCGGCGCGGCACGAACTTCACTGGCCTGATTACCGACGATCAGCTCGTCATGCTTAATCCAGACAGTGCGCCGGCGCAGATGCTCAGCCAGAGCCAGTGCCCGACGCACTGGCAGCGGTTTGTCGGCATGCTGCTGATAAACCTGTGTGTAGTGCTGCGCGCGTTCGGTACAGACCGGCGGTTTGACAATATGAATCAGGGCCTCTTTATGCACCTTGATGCGGTCAGAGAGGGGTTCCAGTTTTAGCTGAGTCATTATCTTTATCCTCTTAGCAGGGCAGTCAGCCCCTTTTCGGCGGCGTAGTCTTGGGCGAACGTCAGCAAATCGGGGTCATTCAATGGCTGGCGGGATGCCAGATAGGGTTGATCAAGCAGTGCGTATTTATTGATGCCGAGTGTGTGGTAAGGCAAAAAGTGAATCGCCTGGCAACCGGTTTCGGCGGCGGCAAAGTCAACGATGGCACGCACTGAAGTACGGTCAGCATTGAAATCGGGGATGAGGGGCACCCTTACAATCAGCGGTTGACCTGCGGTGGCCAGGCGACAGAAATTATTCAACACCCGTTTGGCTGAACCACCGGTCAGACGTTTAAACGCCACCTCGTCGACGTGTTTTAAATCCGCCAGCAGCAGGTCCAGCGCTCTAAGAGACGGCTCAATGTATTTCCAGGGCACATGCAGACAGCTTTCAACGGCGGTATGTAACCCTTCATGACGGCAGCGCTGCAGTAATTCCTGCGTGGTATGCGGCTGCATAAAAGGCTCACCGCCTGAGAGCGTGACACCGCCGCCGGTGCGCAGATAAAACGGCTTATCGCGCAGGATCTGCTTTATGAGTTGGTCAATATCGACAGGTTTACCGCACAGACTGAGCGCGCCGGAGGGACAAATCTGCTCCAGCGCCAGTTTGTCTGCAGGCGTGAACTGTTGTCGGGCAATAATCAGATGGTCATTCTGCTGCATGACAGCATGCGGTAAGGCCGACACACAGTGCGTGCAACCTGCGCTGCACAAACGGGAATCAAACAGAATGTCGGGTTCAGTGGCACGGCTTTCCGGGTTTTGACACCAGGTACAACTCAGCGAGCAGCCTTTCAAAAATACCACCGTACGTACGCCGGGACCGTCGTGAGTCGAATAGCGCTGAAGGTTGAACATCATAGGCTGCTCCTGAGGGGCGAGTTATTGCTTAATTCTTCTTTCGCAATTAAATTACTTTCGTTCGAAAGTAATTTTGACAACGATCAACAAAAGCAACACCTGAAGAGGTAAACTCTTCAATACTTTGCATTCGCTCACAGGTTTTAAGGAGAGAGTTATGGAGTTGTATCTCGACACTGCTGATGTCAGCGCAGTAAAACGTCTGTCACGTATTCTGCCGCTGCAGGGCGTGACCACCAATCCCACTATCCTGGCCAAAGAGCGCAAATCATTGTGGGAAGTGCTGCCCGCGCTGCGTGATGCCCTCGGTGGCACGGGTAAACTCTTTGCGCAGGTCCTGGCAGCCGATGCTGAACAGATGGTGGCCGAAGCGGTGCTGTTGAGTCAGCGCGTTCCGGGCCTGGTGGTCAAAGTGCCGGTGACGACGGAAGGGCTGGCAGCGATTAAAAAACTGAAGCTGATGAATATTCCAACGCTCGGCACGGCGGTGTATGGCGCGGGTCAGGGGTTGCTTTCGGCGCTGGCGGGTGCGGAATACGTTGCGCCTTACGTTAACCGTCTGGATACACAGGGCGGAGACGGCATCGCGATGGTGACTGAACTGCAAGCACTGCTGCGTTTACATGCGCCGGGCTCCAAAGTGCTGGCTGCCAGCTTCCGTACACCGCGTCAGGCAGTCGATTGTCTGCTGGCCGGGTGTCAGTCTATTACCTTACCTGTGGATGTGGCGGAACAGTTCCTGGGCACACCGGCTGTGACCGCTGCGGTGGCTCAATTTGATCAGGACTGGCAGCAGGCATTTGGCACCCGCTCACTGGGGTAGTCTCTCAGCACCCCTTTCAGCCCCTTCTTAAACCCGCACAGATCTCTGTCGCGGGTTTTTTTATGCCTTCTGGCTGGCAAAACCCTTTATCAGCTTTCCGCAATGCTCACCAAAATGTGATCGCGATACGTGATTAAAACGCGCAGGTGCAATTAATTAAAACTAACGACCTATTAAATAGAAACGTCGTTTCATTTATATGTGTTGGATCACTTTCATAAAGCAAGCAAATGGATACTTTAGCGTCCACTGAGTGTGTTTATCAGAGAATATCTGTAGTCATGCCAACCGGGAACGGCACTTTACGTCGTCATTATTCGACATAACCACAGCCTCCGGAGCCCGATATCTGACTCCGAGAATGAACATAATGATCAGGTGGACATCACATGCATATCAAACGTGCGATAGAAAAAATCCCGGGTGGGATGATGTTAGTGCCGTTATTTATTGGCGCGATTTGCCATACCTTCGCGCCAGACTCAGGGAAGTATTTTGGTTCTTTCACCAACGGGCTGATCGCCGGCACCGTGCCGATTTTAGCCGTATGGTTCTTCTGCATGGGGGCGTCTATCAAGCTCAGCGCTACCGGCACGGTGCTGCGTAAATCAGGCACACTGGTGGTAACGAAGATCGCCGTAGCCTGGGTGGTTGCCGCGCTGGCATCACATTTTATCCCTGAGAACGGCGTTGAATTTGGCTTCTTCGCCGGGCTGTCAACGCTGGCGCTGGTGGCCTCAATGGACATGACCAACGGGGGTCTGTATGCCTCCATCATGCAGCAATATGGCACGAAGGAAGAGGCGGGGGCATTCGTGCTGATGTCGCTTGAATCTGGCCCATTGATGACGATGATTATCCTGGGTACTGCCGGGATTGCCTCGTTTGAGCCCCACGTTTTCCTCGGTGCGGTCCTGCCTTTCCTGGTCGGTTTCGCCCTCGGTAACCTTGACCCGGAGTTGCGCGAATTTTTCGGCAAAGCCGTACAGACGCTGATCCCGTTCTTTGCTTTTGCACTCGGTAACACCATCAATCTGGCGGTGATTGCGCAAACCGGTTTGCTGGGTGTTGCCCTCGGCGTCGCGGTGATCATCGTCACCGGGATCCCGTTGATGCTGGCTGATAAATTTATTGGCGGCGGAGACGGCACCGCCGGTATCGCCGCGTCCAGCTCGGCCGGAGCCGCCGTCGCGACACCGGTTCTTATCGCCGAAATGGTCCCACAGTTTAAAGCCGCCGCTCCAGCCGCCACCGCGCTGGTCGCCACCTCCGTGATTGTCACCTCAATCCTGGTACCAATTATCACCGCGATGTGGGCGCGGAGAATGCGAAATAAAGCGATTCAGGGGAAGGTGGCGATGGGGGATCAGCCGAAATCAGCTTTTTGATTTTTAATGTTAAATTCAAGATCGTGCGCACCGGCCCACACCAGGGTAAGGGGATGTCAACGAATCCCCTTACCCATCCCGCGTTTTATTCACTCCGAAGCTGCGCAAGTTGGGACGGACGTGTTTCAGGTACTTCTGTTATAGCCACAAAATGTCGCCGCTTACGCGGTGCCTTCGCTGCGGGTTCGAGCCATAAGTCTCGAACCACTTGCTCAGCGCCATTTTTGAATGCGGCCCAGGCTTTTTTAAATTCAAAATCAAAACCTGCATGGTGTTTGTATTTAAAGCCGCCGAGGCCGCTTTCAAAACGACGTCGAGTGAGAGGTGAGAAACGGCGAGAGTGTTTTTCCGAGCTGGTCCGAACCCGAAACGAGAGAACCGCGTAGCTGCGGAGTTTGCGGCTATCACTGCGGCACCTGAAACACGGCCATTGTGACCAGCGCAGCTGCTATTTTTAAAAAGGCGCGGGAGTCAAGAGGGCGCGCGCCTACGCGCCTTCTTGGCCGGTTTGGGTGGCAACCCAAGGTTTTGACCTTGAATTTAAAAAGCGAGAGCGGACCGCAACCCGCCCACCGTCAGCACGGACATTTCCCCATCTTTCCCCCTTCACTAGGGAACCTGGCCTCAAGGCATCGCCGGTGGAAATCCCGCTCGGAGAGCGGGGTGCCATGTGGGTGGCGGACGCGGAAGTGGGTGACGTAGTTGCCGTAATCCTGTACGCCAACCATCAGGCGGAAGCTTTGCGCGGTGCGCCGGGCGATGAGTTTTAGCCACTGGGCCGCGTTGTGCGGTTTGGGTTCGACCACAAACAGCGGCTGGCAGCGGGTGATCACCAGTGCACCGGGGCGCAGTGGGGTGAACATCAGGCGATTATCCGACATGATGGGCCTCCCGGCGCTGAACAACGGCGGTTTCGTGGACCGTCGGCGTTGCTGACTTCAGCGCCCGGCGGATAACGAAGAACGATGAAACCAACATCGTGACAGCCACCAGCATAAAGAAAGCGCAGAGCGCAGCGTTGATCTGATTACTCAACACGATGGTATGCATATCCGCCAGGGTTTTGGCCGGCTTGATGATTTCACCGCTGTCGATACCCGCAGAGAATTTCTTCGCCTGGGCGAGGAAACCGATCGACGGTTTTTCATGGAAAATCTTCTGCCAGCCTGCCGTCATTGAGGTAATAAACAGCCAGATGGTCGGCAAAATCGTCACCCATGCGTAACGCTGTTTTTTCATTTTGAACAGTACGACAGTACCCAGAATTAGCGCCATCGACGCCAGCATCTGGTTGCCGATGCCAAACAGCGGCCACAATGTGTTAATGCCACCCAATGGGTCGACCACGCCCTGATAAACAAAGAAACCCCAACCGGCGACGGCTACCGTAGTCCCGGCGATAGTACCGACCCAGGAACGGTTATTGGCGAGCGATGGTACGGCGACACCCACCAGATCCTGCACCATAAACCGGCAGGCACGGGTACCCGCGTCCACAGCGGTCAGGATAAACAGCGCCTCAAACAGAATGGCGAAGTGATACCAGAAGGCCATCATGGCGCGACTGTTAAAGACTTCGGTGATGATATGAGCCATACCGACCGCAAAGGTCGGAGCGCCACCGGCGCGGGACAGAATCGAATGCTCGCCCACGTCTTTGGCTATTTGCGTCAGGATATCCGGCGTGACCACGAAACCCCAGGTGTTGATCACTTGCGAGGCGCTTTCTACCGTAGTGCCAATCAGTGCTGCCGGTGAGTTCATGGCGAAATAGACACCGGGGTCGATAACCGAGGCGCAAATCATCGCCATGATGGCAACGAAAGATTCCATCAACATCGCACCATAGCCGATAAAGCGGATATGACTCTCACGCTCAATCAGTTTCGGCGTGGTACCGCTGGAGACCAGCGCGTGGAAGCCGGAAATCGACCCACAGGCAATAGTAATAAATAGGAACGGAAAAAGGCCGCCGGAGAACACCGGGCCGCTACCATCGATAAACTTGGTCACCGCAGGCATTTTCATTTCTGGCATGGCAAACACAATCCCGACGGCAAGACCGGCAATCACGCCAATTTTCAGGAAAGTGGAAAGGTAATCACGGGGTGCCAGCAGCAGCCAGACCGGTAATACGGAGGCAATGAAACCGTAGATCACCAGCACCCAGGTCAGCGTGGTGCCGTGCAGGGTGAAGATTGGCCCCCAGAATGGGTCGGCCGCTACGTTGCCGCCATAAATAATTGCCAGCATCATCAGTACAAAGCCGATGATTGACACCTCCGCAATTTTCCCCGGACGCAAGAAACGCATGTAGATGCCCATAAACAGCGCGATAGGGATGGTTGCTGCGATGGTGAACAAGCCCCACGGGCTGTCGGCCAGCGCTTTTACCACGACCAATGCCAGCGCGGACAGAATGATAATCATCACGCCCAGCGCGCCAAGCATGGTGACCACACCCGCGAAACTGCCCAGCTCCTGCTTAGCCATCTCACCGAGTGAACGGCCATCGCGCCGGGTGGAGATAAACAGGATCAGAAAATCCTGTACCGCCCCGGCCAGCATTACGCCGACGAGGATCCAGATTGTTCCCGGCAGGAACCCCATTTGCGCTGCCAGAATCGGCCCAACCAGCGGACCCGCACCGGCAATCGCAGCAAAATGGTGGCCAAACAGTACCCATTTATTGGTGGGCACATAGTCCAGACCATCGTTGTGCCGCTCAGCGGGTGTCATGCGCCGGTCATCAAGTTCAAAGACTTTTTCAGCAATAAATACGCTGTAGAAACGGTAGGCAATGCTGTAACAGGCGAGGGCAGCAACCACCAACCACACGGCATTAATGTGCTCGCCACGGCTAAGCGCCAGCATGCCAAAGGCAAAAGCGCCGGCTAACGCCACCACCAGCCAGGTGATCCCAGACTTGACGTTTTTCATGATGTACAACTCCTTGTGTGTGGTTCCGCGTGCGCTGGCCACTTTTTATGCGAGAGTGTGAAGGGCAGAGATGCGGGTCGCAGACCGGATAAGTAGGTTGCGACTTTGTTAAATTACTGTTCAAAAATAATGTTTTTGCGGCGGGAAGTTTGAAGTTAAAGATGAAAATGTGATGCGGTTGACGATTTGTATCAGGAAGACTAGTCGGATCACCATAAAGTTGTGATCCCGAGTCACTCCCTGTTAGCCACGGGGACCCTTTGACTGCTTTTCTCTGCCGCTTTTCCTGCACATAGGGCAATACCCGAAGCAATCAGCAGTGAACTCACCAGATGAAAAGTGTGCAGGGGAACGTTTAAAAACAGGATGCTGAGTACGCCGCCGCTTAAAGGGATCGGGTGCGAGTAAATGTCGCCCCGCGTTGCACCAATGGCCTGAATGCCTTTGTTCCAGAGCAGGTAAGACAACCATGAAGGGAAGACAACCAGATACGCTAATCCAAACAAGAAGCCTGAATTCATATAGGCTTTTATTTCCATCAGCGGATGGGTCGGGGTGCTGAATGCCAGAACCGGCAACAACATCACCACGCCAATGACAGCACTGACCGCTACAAACGCATTTCCACCCACACTTTTCGGTTTGATGCGCAAAAAAGCACAAAATAAAGCCCAGCTTACGGCCGAACCCATTGTCCAGACGTCTCCGCGATTGAGCTTCCTGAGGGTATCCAGATTAAATAAATCCCCCTGCATCACCAGATAAATAACGCCCAGAGAACTAAGAACAACGCCCGTGATATTGCGTGATGAGATGCGCTCTTTGAATACCAGCTTATTAATTAATAAGACCAGCGCAGGTGTTGTTGATAAATAAATGGCGGCATTTAACGATGAGGTATATTGCAATCCAATATAGAGCGTGAAAGGAAATAAAACCTGCCCGCATAACGCCAGGAAAACCAGAGTGACCATGGATTTTTTCATCTACGGCCACTGCTGTTTAACCTGCTGAAAATAAAGGCTCATTAATAAAACGGCCGTCAGCAACCAGCGGGCCTCTGAAAGAATAATCGGATCTGCCTGAGTCACCAGAAAGTGGCCCACCACATAGTTTCCGCCCCAAAGGCAGGCGGCAAGCCTTAGAAATAAACAAGGAATGATGTTTTCCAAAAGTTGTGTCTGGGAACGGCATAACCAATATGGCGACGTTATCGATATAATCGTCTGGATATCGGTTTTATGCATAATGACATCCGTATTCACGGTATTCGCCACACTAACGGGCGAGCATCACAGAGTTCCTGAACGATGTTAACGGGCATAACTACGATGAGAGCTTGCGCCAGTAAGTAGGCTAAAATGATAGAATGGCAGGATGTGAAAATCTAATTCATCGTTTCCATTGCGAGGTATCGTTTTGGTCTATGAAGTTCACGCTGCGGCAACTGGAATTTTTCATCGCGTTAGCACAAACGCAACAGATATCGAAAGCGGCCTCGCGCTGCAATATCTCGCAATCCTCGATGACGGTAGCGATGCGCAATCTACCCGGCTGGGTGAGGGCACTTAAGCGCATATCCTTTGGTTTATAGCAAAAAAACCGGCCACATCAGGGCCGGTTTTGAAGGACGGTAGCGGTGGGGCTATCAGGCGAGTTCGGTCATTTCGTCAGGCATGTTTTCACGTTTACCGTTCCACAGCTTAATCCAGCGCAGAACCGAGGCGATCATGATAACGATACCGAGTACCACCATGATGATGGAAATCGTGCCGTTAAACAGGTTGAAGCCTTTGGCTGCCGGATTGAAATAAACGTGCGCCACCATCCAGTATGCGGCGTAGTTAACCGTCACATACAGATAGGAAAGCGGGATCAGGCAGGTCAGCACGTAGCGGCGTTTTTCCGCCAGACGCAGGATAATGGTGGCACCAATCATCAGGCCAATCGAGGCCATCAACTGGTTGGACACACCAAACAGCGCCCAGACCGAGTTGATATCACCAGAGTTGAGCAGATATCCCCACAGCAGACAGGCTACGACGCTGCAAGCGACAGCGCCTGGCCACCAGTCGGTACGTTTAAGTGGTGCCCAGATATCCCCGAGGAAATCTTGCAACAGGTAACGGGCCACGCGGGTACCTGAGTCTACGGCAGTCAGAATAAATACCGCTTCGAACATCACCACAAACTGGAAGAAGTAGGAAGAGAGGTGGCTGAACCACGGAATGCGGGTGAAGATATCCGCCATACCGACAGCCAGTGTCACCGCGCCACCGGTACGTCCGGTGAGATCCAGACCAATCGCGGCGCTCAGCTGTGGTAAATGCACCACGTCCATGCCAAGACCTGCGAAGACTTCCGGTGCCGAGTTAATGGCAAAATAGTCAGCCGGATGCAGCGACGTTGCAGCGATCAGCGCCATCACGCCCACCACACATTCGGCCAGCATGGCACCGAAACCTACGGGCAGGATATCGCTCCATTTGTCGATTTGCTTCGGCGTGGTGCCGGAACCAATAAACGCGTGGAAGCCGGAGATCGCGCCGCAGGCAATGGTGATGGAGATAAACGGCCAGACCGGGCCAGCCAATACCGGGCCGCCGCCGTGGATAAACTGTGTCACGGCCGGGAACTGAATTTCGGGGTTAATAAACACCACGCCGATAATCAGACCGCCAAATACCCCGATCTTCATAAAGCTGGAGAGGTAACCACGCGGAGTCAGCAGCATCCAGATCGGCAGCGCGGTGGCGAAGAAAGCATAAATTGGCAGAACTAAACTGACGGTTGATGCGCGCAGGCTCAGCCATTCACCAAACGAGGATGCCTGAATATAAGGCCCTAAAATCACGCAGGCCATGATGGCGATAATGCCCACCCAGGTCGCGCCTTTCATATTGCCGGTGACGCGTTCCCATAACCCGACGCAAATCGCGACCGGAATGGTCATGAACACGGCAAAGGTACCCCATGGGTTACGCTCCAGGGCATGTACCACTACCATCGACAGACCAGCCATGGTGATGGTGATAATGAATAACATCGCCAGACCGGTACACCAGCCCGCCACCGGGCCGAGTTCCAGCTTAGCCACTTCCGACAATGACTTGCCACGGTGTTTCATTGAGGCGAACAGCACCACGGTATCGTGGACTGCGCCGCCGACGACGCAGCCAATGAGCAACCACAATAAGCTCGGCAGATAGCCATATTGCGCCGCCAGCACCGGACCGACCAGAGGGCCAGCAGCGGCGATAGCCGCAAAGTGACTGCCGAAATTGACCCATTTCTTGGTGGGCACATAGTCTTTGCCATCTTCTAAAAGATGCGACGGAGTAACCTGAGTGTCATCAGCACGCAGCACTTTGCGGACGAAAAATACGCCGTAAAGCCGGTAACAGATGGTCAGGATACAGAGTGTCGCAATCACAAACGTCAGTGCGTGTTGCATACCTTTTTCTCCAGAGGGTGAGGTTTCGGTCACAGACTAAACCTCGTTTCCGGATGCAGACAGCTCTAAACAGGTCAGCGGTTGCCAGACGCGCTGAACGGTAAAAACCGGTGACTGAGCGGTTTGGGCAAGCGGAGGTTAATGACTTAATCCCAGCTGTTCTTTGAGGGATTTCAGATAGCGGCGGCTAACGGGAATGGTTTTGCCGTTGCTCAGATGCAGTTCCGTCTGGCCATTATCATCAAAGCGGATCTCACGCAGATGCGCCATATTCACCAGATATTGCCGGTGACAACGTAACAGCGGCGTTCGCGCCTCCAGCGTTCGCAGGGTCAGACCGGTCATGCCTTCCAGCCCGTCGTGGCGCACAGCGCTGATTCCGCTGACGCCGGAACTGACGTACAGCACGTCGCCGACGGGCAGCAGGTAAATCCGGCTATGACCGCTACAGGGAATGTATTGCAGATGGCTCTCACTCTCTTTCAGCTTGGTTAACTGCTGTGCTGGACGGTGCTGATGCAGGCGTTGCAGCGTTTTGTTCAGTCGCTGGGTTTCAACCGGCTTGAGCAGATAATCAAACGCATGTTCCTCAAACGCCCTGACCGCGTACTCATCAAAAGCCGTCAGAAACACGATATAGGGCAAAGCCTGCGGATCAATCATGCCAACCATTTCCAGCCCGCTGATGCGCGGCATCTGGATATCCAGAAACACCACGTCGGGGCGGTGGCGGTGAATGGCACCAATGGCGTCAATGGCATTGGCGCACTCGCCGACCACGGAAATCTCCGGATCCGTGAGCAACAGGCCACGCAGGTTCTCCCGCGCCAGCGGTTCATCATCAACAATCAATACGTTCAGCATGTGTTTCCCCTTCCAGCGGTAACCGCAAAATGATGCGGGTAAAATTATCCGGCTCACACTCCACACGCAGCCCGCATGCTTCGCCATAGCGCAGGCGTAAACGCTTATCGACCAGCTGCATACCGAGTCCGGATTTATCTTTATTTTCCTGATACAGCCCGGCGTTATCCTCCACCGTAAACTGCCACTGTTGCCCACCGGCTGATGCCCGCAGGTGGATCAACCCGCCGCTCAACAGATGAGAAGTTCCGTGTTTAATGGCATTTTCGACGATAGGTTGCAGAGAAAATGCCGGTAAACGCTGCGCCAGCAGGTGTTCAGGCAGGTCGAACGTGACATGTAAACGATCGCTGAACCGCGCTTTTTCGATTTGCAGATAGGCGTTCACGTGTTCGATTTCATCGGCCAGCGTGACTTCGTCGCCGGGGCGTTTCAGGTTTTTGCGAAAGAAGGTCGAGAGATACTGCACCAACTGGCAGGCCTGTTCGCTATCACGGCGGATCACTGCAACCAGAGTATTGAGCGCGTTAAACAGAAAATGCGGATTGACCTGCGCGTGCAGCAGTTTAATTTCAGACTGCGTCAGCAACTGTTTATGCCGTTCGTACTGACCGGCAATAATTTGCGCCGACAGCAAACTGGCGATGCCTTCGCCCAGTGTGCGGTTAATCGAACTAAACAGACGGTTTTTAGCTTCATACAATTTGATGGTGCCGATCACCACATTATTTTCGCCGCGCAGCGGGATCACCAGCGTCGAACCCAGTTTGCACTGTGCATGAAGCGAACAACGATAGGGCATTTCGTTGCCGTCGGCATACACCACCTGACCTTGTTCAATGGCCCGCCGTGAATGTTTCGACGAGATAGCCGTGCCTGGCAGGTGATGGTCATCACCCGTGCCGATGAAAGCCAGCAGCTTGTCGCAGTCGGTGATGGCGACCGCACCGATGTCCAGCTCCTGGTAAATTACCTGCGCCACTTTCATGCTGTTTTCCTGGTTGAAACCCTGACGCAGCAGCCCCTCGGTACAGGCGGCAATTTTCAACGCGCGGGCAGAAAACGCCGTGGTGTACTTTTCGAACATTGCCCGCCGGTCGAGCAGAATGCGCATAAACATGGCAGCACCCACGCTGTTGGTCACCACCATCGGCAGCGCAATGCTTTTCACCAGCACCAGCGCTTCGTCAAAGGGTTTAGCAACCAGCAAAATCACACCCATTTGCATGATCTCTACACCAAATGTCACACCAGCGGCGGTCAGTGGATTGAACAACCGGTCGATACGCCCGCGTTTGAGCAGCATTCGATGCATCAGCCCGCCGACCAGCCCGCCAAGAATGGTCGACAACATGCAACTGAGTGCGGTCATCCCGCCGAGGGAATAACGGTGCAGGCCGCCGGTCAGCCCGACGAGCACACCCACCACTGGCCCGCCAAGCAGGCCGCCGAGTACGGCACCAATGGCGCGGGTATTGGCGATAGAGTCCTGAATGTGCAGCCCGAAATAGGTGCCCATAATGCAGAAAATTGAAAAAATCACGTAACACAGCAGCTTGTGCGGCAGGCGCACCGTGACCTGCATCAGCGGAATAAACAGCGGCGTTTTGCTCAGCAGATAGGCGATGACCAGATAAACGCACATCTGTTGCAGCAGCAGTAAGACCAAGTTGAATTCGTACATCCCCACTTCCTGTGACCGACCCTGCATACTTCAAGCTGCAGATGCATTGGCTGCACTCAATCACCCGAATCACTTACTTAAGTAGGCTCATCGGGATTCAATCGTATGCCGCCTTCCTGCAACTCGAATTATTCAGGGTCTACATTAGACGGCACGCACTATAAAGGAGAATGACATTACAGACTATGAGGAGACTCACTCATTGGAGACAGGAGGGGGGGAATATAAAAAAAACCGGCCAGCAGGGCTGACCGGTTGGTGGAGGCAATGAAACCCGCGTTATTCAGCGGTAGCGGGTGCAGCTTCACCGGCTTTATGTTCGTGCATTTTTTCCATTTTCTCTGCACGTTTCTGGTAGTTCTCATTGAACTGTTTTTTCTGCGCAGGCGTCAGCAGGTTATACATTTTGTTCTCAGCGCGGGCACGGTCGAGCATGTGCTGGGACTGCGCTTGCGTCATGGTATCGATTTGTGATTTCACTTTAGCTTCATCGAAGCTGTCAGAGGCAACCAGGCCATGCATGGTGTCCATCTGGGCTTTCATGGCTGCGCGGTCAGGACGCGGACCGCTGTCTTTCATGATCTCTTTCATCTGAGTTTTTTGCTGCTCAGTCAGGTTCAGGCCAGCGAATGGGTTCATACGATGCGGGCCTTTATGGTGCATCATTTTGCCCTGAGTAGCAGCTGCAGGTGCGTCAGTTGCCGGCGTGGTCTCAGCAGCGAAAGCGAAAGAAGCAGAGCTCAGAGCCAAAGTTGAAGCCACAATCATTGCGGTAAGTTTACGCATAATTAAATTCCTTATAGGGGTTTCAGGCACGTCGCCCGTTTCGTGTTGACGAGGGAAAGTCTAAACCCATAAATGAATAGTAATACGGGGAAGTTGTAAAAGAGTGAAAGCCGTCATGTCGTTTTTCAGACAATCGTGGAGAAAACGTTTAGAAAGCGTAAGGTTACAAACAAAACCTTAGCAGTGACTCGGAATTATCTGGAGAAGCGGGGAGTTTCGAAACATTATCATGGTTAATGCTTAGCCTCTACACGGCATCAATAAATATATTGATACCGATTACGTCGGTTTAAGGCGCGTTGATACAATGGATCTGTCTATAATAGTTATCATTTGATTAACATTATCTATAACAGTGAGTCATGACATGGCGCTTAGCCGTTACGAAAATCTCGCACAGACCCTGCGTCGCCAGATCGACTCGCAGGTCTGGTTGCCTGGCGATAAGCTGCCTTCCCTGCGGGATAGCTGTAAACAATCAGGTCTGAGCCTGATGACCGTGCTACAGGCTTATCAGTTGCTGGAAAGTCAGGGATTGATTGTCGCCCGACCACAGTCAGGTTATTACGTGGCACCGCGTAAAATGCGTGCAGTAAGCCGTAAGCCGGACCAGACACTGCATGCTGCCGAGCAGGTGGATGTCAACGACGCGATTTTCGACATCCTCAAGGCCGGGCAGGATGCGTCGATAGTCCCGCTCGGCTCTGCGTTTCCCGATCCACTCCTCTTCCCGCAACCCCGGCTGGCGCGATCGCTTGCCAGCGCTGTGCGCCGCATGTCGCCGCACAGCGCAATGGCCAACCTGCCGCCGGGCAACGAAGAGCTGCGCCGTAGTATTGCCCAGCGTTATGCGCAAAACGGTATGGAAGTAGCGCCGGATGAAATCGTCATTACCTCCGGTGCAATGGAGTCCTTGGGGCTGAGCTTGCAGGCGGTCACCGAACCGGGAGACTGGGTGGCCATTGAGTCTCCGGCGTTTTACGGGGTTTTGCAGGCCATCGAGCGGCGAAAACTGAAAGCGGTGGCGATCCCGACCGATGTCCGCACCGGTATAGACCTGGATGCACTCGAACAGGCGCTGAATACCTACCCGATCAAAGCCTGCTGGCTGATGTCCAACTTCCAGAATCCGCTCGGTTGTACGCTTTCGCCGGAGAAAAAGTTGCGGCTGGTGGCGATTTTACAATCTCACAGCGTGACGGTGATCGAAGATGATGTCTATGGCGAACTCTATTTCGGCGGTGAACGCCCGATGCCGCTCAAGGCGTCGGAAAACCGCAGTCAGATCCTGCACTGCTCATCATTTTCAAAATGTCTGGCCCCCGGTTTTCGGGTTGGCTGGGTAGCCGCGGGTGCCTTTGCCGGGCGAATTCAGCGGCTGCAACTGATGAGCACCTTATCTGCCAGCGTGCCTGTTCAACTGGCACTGGCAGATTACATGCAACAGGGCGGTTATGACACTCACCTGCGCCGTCTGCGCCGCCAGCTTGAGCAGCGTCAGATGGCAATGTTCAACGCTATTACCGACGCGTTTCCCGCCAGCGTGTCTATCAGCCAGCCGGAGGGCGGCTACTTCCTGTGGTTGGATCTGGGGGAAAAAGTAGATGCCGCAAAAGTCTATCAGCGTGCGCTGGCACAGGGCGTCAGCATCGCGCCCGGCACCATGTTTGCGGTCGATGACCGTTACCGGCACTGCATGCGTATCAATACCTCCTTTGAGTGGGGGCCGCAACTGGCAAAGGCTATTCAGATACTGGCCGCGCTGGTAGCGGACGAACTGAAAAGTCCCGGTTAAATGTCACACATCATTCTCACGCAGGGTCTTCCCGACGTTGCCACCAGGGTGTACCGCCAGCAGCGTCTGCTTGTCGAAACCGTTACGCAGCATGATGCAGCTACAGATGGCGTCAAATATCGCCAGCACCAGCACGATGGAAGTGGTTGCCAGCATATTCAGCGGATCAATTTCCCGCTGAATATGGGTTTTCAGTACCAGCGTGGAGGCGCAGGCGATAGCTGAGTCAAGGTTTTCGGTCACGCTGATGAGTGTCACGCCTTTGTGTGCCAGGGTTGGCAGCAGGCGTGTCAGCTCTTCGGAGTTACCACCGCGGGAAATCATGATCATCACATCCTCTGACCGCAGAAAACCTAAGTCCCCGTGCGCGGCATCGGTCGCATTCAGATAGATTGCCGGCTGCTCAACGCAGGCCAGCATATGCGCCACTTTACGGGCGGCAATCCCTGACGTTCCCACCCCGGTCACTGCAATTTTGCCTTTGCAGGCTGCCAGCGTATTGAGCACCTGCTGCCAGATTTGTGGGTCCACATTTTGTTGCAAGGCCAGCAGCTCACGACTGTAGGTTTGCCATCCGGCGCAGGCCTGTTGCCATTCGGCAAGTTCAGGTTTCTCTGACATCAGACCTCCTCCTGCATCAGGCGGCGGTATTTCATGTGGTCGTGGTAGAGCTCATGAAACACCTTATATTTACGGTCGTAATACTCTTTGATTTTGTTGGTCTGCGGCGTCACCGTTTTGCCGATGCGGCTCATAGCGGCCATGGCTTCCGGCAGAGAGTCATAAGCACCGGCAGCTACCGTGCCCATCATGGCGCTGCCGAGCAGCATCGCTTCGCTCTCTTCCGGCAGCAGCATGGCGCAACCGGTCGCATTGGAGTGCTCCTGCACAAACACCGGGTTTTTGGTTCCGCCGCCGCTCGCCATCATGGTGTCGATGCAATAACCGCTTTGATTCATGGTTTCAATAATGTGCCGCGTGCCGAGCGCCAGCGCCTGAATGGTTGCCAGATAGTGCAGCGCCATATCTTCCGGCGTGCGTGAGAGTTTGAGGCCGGTGAGCGTCCCCGTCAGCGTCGGGTTGGCGCGTGGCGAACGGTTGCCGTGGAAGTAGGGCAGCATATGAATATCTTTGGTCAGGAACGCGATGTTCTCTGGCTCGCCCGCCATTTTGCGCAAAATCCCGTTCAGCACTTCATAAATCGTTTTGCCGCTGTCTTTGCCCTGTTTCAGCAGGTCCGGATAACATGGGTGCGACTGGATCACGTGGTCGATAAGGGCGCCTGTGGTGGACTGACCGCCTTCATTAAGCCAGTAATCAGGTAAAATAGCAGAATAGTAGGGCCCCCAGATGCCGCCGATATAGCGGGCGCTGCGCGACATTGCCATATGCGCGGTCGAGGTACCGCCAATCAGTGCGATACGGTGATCAAAATCGGCCGTCTCACCGGAAGCACCGCTGGCACCCAAAATGCCGAGGCTGCCCGCGTGGGCATCAATGATCGACACGCTGACTGCGGTCCCCGCCATCAGCCCCATCTCAACGGCGGCGCGCTGTGTCAGGCCATGCCCCAGTGGCTGACCCATGGTTTTGACTTCGCTACCAATTTTAGCCGCGTTATTTTCCAGCAGATCTTCCAGTCCGATCTGTTTGAAGTAGCTGGCATCCCAGCGGTCTTCGTGACCCACGTAGGTCCATTTACACACCGTAGAACACAGGGAACGGGTGGCATCTTGTGTTGCGCGCCAGGTGAGGAAGTCGGGCAGGTCAAACAGATGACCGACGTTGTTCCAGGTGGTCGGCATATGCTGCTTCAGCCACAGCAGCTTGGGCGTTTGCATTTCCGGCGAAATAATCCCGCCGACAAACTCCAGCACGCGGTGACCGGTAGCATTAATGCGATCGGCCTGGGTGATGGCGCGGTGATCCATCCATACAATAATATTCTGCTCACTACGTCCGGAGGGGCTGACGGTCAGCGGCTTGCCCTCTTTATCGAGCACCACCAGCGAGCAGGTGGCGTCAAAGCCGATGCCTTTTACCTGAATCGGGTTGATATCGGCCTGATTCATTGCGTCTTTCACCGCGTTACACACTGCCTGCCAGATCTCATCCGAGGATTGCTCAACAAAATCAGCCTTCGGACGGAATAGCGTAATATCGCGACTGGCCTGTCCGACCATGCGGCCGGTCATGTCAAATATGCCTGCGCGGGCACTGCCTGTACCTACATCCACGCCAATAAAATAACTCGCCATGTTGATTTCCTTTCTTGTCTTATTCTTTATATAGCCAGTCCGGGGGATAGCCGGTCAGGACTTACGATTCTGTAAAGCGATAAACAGGATCAGCACGCCGCCCCATAACGCCATGGTCAGATAACTGCTCACACCCATCAGGTTCAGGCCGCTCTCGAGCATCTGCAATACGATAAGTGCCAGCACCAGGCCCAGTACGCGCCCAAAACCGCCGTCCGGGTTAATGCCGCCAAGCACTGAGGCAAGAATGGTCACCAGAAGGTATGAGTCTCCATAACCGGCCTTGGCTGAGTTAAATTTCGACATCATCAGCAGTGCCGCACCCCAGCCAAGCAGGGCGGAGAGGATATACACCGCGATAGTGACTTTATGAGTGTTAACGCCGCTAAAGCGGGTGGCTTGTTCGTTGGAGCCCATCAGATAAAGACTGCGGCCCAGGGTGGTGTGTTCCAGCAGGACCCACAGCAGCAGTGCCACCAGTAAGAACAGCAGCAGGGCCACCGGAATACCGAGCAGGCTGCCGTTACTGAGATACTGAATAGCCGCCGGGAAACCGGAGATCACCGCGCCGTTGGTCAGCAAAATATTCAAACCGGCGATCAGCGTCATGGTGCCGAGCGTGGCGAGAATCGGTGAGACGCCAATGTAGGCAATCAGCACGCCGTTCAGGGTGCCAATGGCCAGAGCAACCGCCAACCCGGCCAGCATCGCCAGAATGAAATAGGCTGGTTGATCAGGATGCGCCACCAAAATGGCGGCCATCACCAGCGAACAGGCGTTGGCTCCGGCAATTACCGACAGGTTAATCCCGCCCGTCAGCATGGTGATGCCCATGCCCAGTGCCAACATGCCTAAAATCGGCAACTGCGAGGAGATGGATTGGAAGTTACCCAGGCTGAAGAACTGCCCGCCAAGCGTGAACGAGAACAACAGGGCGACAGCCAGGATGATCAGTAACTGTAAACGGATGATGCGGTCAGCTGGGATAAATCGGGTTAAGGTTGTCATGTCACATTCCCTTTGCCAGTTTGCGTTTCTCATTCCATGCGGTGCTGCTGATGCTGACCAGAATGATCACGCCGCTGAAAACCTGATGCCAGTAAGAAGAGATACTCAGCAGCGTCAGCCCGTTTTGCAGGAAAGCCAGCAGCATCACGCCAAGCACCGTCCCCGTCAGTGAGCCACGCCCGCCGGTCATGCTGGTCCCGCCTAAGACGACGGCGGCCAGCACCGTCAACTCATAACCCAGCAGTGAATTTGGCGCGACAGACTGGGTGATTTGCGCCTGTACCACGGCGGCAATCCCGGCCAGCAATCCCATAAACCCATAGGCGTAGAAGTGCAGGCGCAGAATGTTCAGACCCAGACGTGAAGCCGCGTCTCGGTTGCTGCCCATCGCGTAAATCTGGCGGCCAATGCGGGTACGGTTCATCAGCACGCCGGTGGCGATAATCACGCCAAGCAGGCTAAGCAGCGGGAGCGTCAGGCCATAGTCATAGCCATCCGAGCCTTTGAACGAGAACCAACTAATGCCGTTCATAAACCAGTCCGGGAAGCCATACAGCCAGGTACCGTTTGTCAGGTAAACCAGCAGGCCATAGAACAGATTCAGCGTGGCAATGGTGATGATGATGGCTGGCACCCGCAGCCAGTAGACCAGAAAACCGTTAACCAGCCCGAGCAACAGACCGACGCCCATCGCCATGGCAAAGGCCAGTGGAAAGCTGCCACCGTGGTGGATGATGTAACTCGCCATCACGTACTGACCGATGGAGGTGACTGCCGGGAAGGAGATATCAATACCTCCGGCAATCAGCACCACAAACAGGCCGCAGGCCAGAATACCGAGAATGGCATAGCTGGTGGCGACGTCGGTCAGGTTGCCGAGGGTCAGGAACTCGTTGGTCCCGAGGCTAAGGCCAATTGCCAGTACCAGCACCAGTAATCCCAACCAGAACTCATGCTGTGCAAAGGCTCTGCTCAGATGTTTTTTATCCATTTATCACCTCCGCAATCTGCGCTTCGCTGCACTGGTGCGGTGCGAACTCGGCAATCAGCTGGCCTTTACGCATCACCAGCACGCGGTGACTGTTGTAATAGGCCTCAGGAATTTCATCGCAAATCATTAATACCGCCATTCCGGACTCGGCCAGATCCCGCGCGATGCGGTAAATACCCTCTTTATTGGCGATATCCACCCCGACCGTCGGTGAGTCGAGAATAAGAATGTGAGGATGAGTCGCCACCCATTTGGCAATCGCAATACGCTGGGCGTTACCGCCGGAAAGCGTTTTCACCGGCAGTGCGCTGTCCGAGACTTTTATGTTGAGGTCGCGGATCAGATCATTCACTACCGATGCCGCCTTGCGGTGGTCCATCAGCCCGCTGCGGGTTTGTAGCTTGTTGAAGATCGACACCAGCGCGTTGTCATAGATGGATTGCTCCATGATTAACCCCTGGGTCAGGCGGTCTTCTGACACGTAAGCAATACCGTGGCGGATTGCATCCCGGTTACTGTGCAGCTTGACTTTTTTGCCGTTCACCTTGATGTCACCGCTGTCCGGTTGGCTCATGCCAAACAGGCTCATGCACAGTTCAGTTCGCCCGGAACCGAGCAGGCCAATAATGGAGGTGATTTCCCCCTGACGCAGCGACAGCGAAACATCCTCATACTGACCGGCACGGCTCAGATGGCTGACTTCCAATAGCGGCGTAGCTTCTGCCGGTGCGCGGTGGGGCAGATGGCTGTAGCTGAAACGCTGGCCTGTCATCAGAAACGCCAGTTCGTTGCTGTCAAGTTCACTCGCGGGATAGGTACCGACCAGTTTGCCGTCGCGCATCACGCTGATGCGGTCTGCCACTTCCATCACTTCATCCAGGCGGTGACTGACAAACACCACGCAGATCCCGGCGGCTTTAAGTTCATTCACCACGCGCAGCAGACCATTGACCTCGGTACGGGTCAGTGATGCGGTGGGTTCGTCCATGATGACCAGGCTCGCATCAGCAGCAATTGCGCGGCATATTGCCACTAACTGACGGTCGGCGATCGACAACTTTTCCACTTTACGATCCGGGTCCAGAGACACCCCAACGCGTTGCATGGCGGCCAGCGCTTTTTTGCGCATTGCCTCCCGGTGTACCCAAAAATCGCCCCCCGGAAGATAGCGGTGAATAGCAATATTTTCGGCAACTGATAAATTAGGAAATAACGACAAGTCCTGGTAAATAACCTGAATGCCGTAATAAGAGGAGAGCTGCGGCGTCAGTGAATGAAATAATTTACCGTCAAGGGTAATAGCCGCGCCTTTTTCCGGATTATAAACGCCGGAAATTACTTTAATAATGGTGCTTTTACCACAGCCATTCTGACCAGCCAGGCAATGCACTTCGCCTTTATTTAACGTCAGGCTGACATTATCGAGGGCCAGTACGCCGGGGAATTTTTTGCTGATTTTTTCAAGACTGATAAATGCCTCAGTCGGAACCGGTGTGTTGAGCGAACTGGAATTTGATGATGTGTTCATCATATTATCCTTACAGCGTTCATACCCGTCATACTTCCAGTTGCCTAGAGGCGCCTACTTTTGTTACAGAAGCGTTGGCTACGTTCACTCACCCCAGTCACTTACTTTAGTAAGCTATTGGGGATTCACAGACTTGCCGCCTTCCTGCAACTGGAATTATTTAGGGTATATATAGGTGTTTTTAAGCTTTTGTATAGAAAGTCAGATACGGCACAACATACAACGCCGTATCTGTTTCTATTTGCCTGGTGAGGGCGCTGGGAGTAAAAAGACTCCCGATAAAATCAAAGCATGACTATTTATATTCAAAACTTATATTCAGAAGCCTAAAGATTTCGCATTCTCTGGCGTCACTTCAAGGATCTTATTAAAACGAATCACGTGCTTATCCATATCGACGTCGGCCTTACCCAAACCGTCGATGGTCAGATCTTTGGTTACTGGCTTACCTTGTAACATCTGGTCGGCTACGCTGACGAGAGCGTAACCCGCATCTTTAGGATCCCACAGCAGCACTTTCTTAATGTCACCACGCATCAGGTATGGCGCAGCCTGAGCCGGCATTGCAATACCCACTACGGCAATTTTATCCTTGGCGCGTTTTTGCTGAACCGCCTGACCGGCACCAATGGGGCCTAATGAGCCAAAACCGATAATGCCTTTCATATCAGGATAGGTTTTCATGAGATCCAAGGTGGTTGAATATGACTTATCAATATTTTCTGCCACCGGCAGACGTGAAGTCACTTCATGCATGTCCGGGTATTTTTCTTTCTGATATTTAATGGCGGCATCTGCCCAGGCATTATGTAAAGGCACAGTCAGTGACCCGACATAAATAGCGTAACCCCCTTTACTGCCCATATCCTTGGCTAATTCATCCATGTTGGCTTCGGCATATTTCTGGCTATCAATGGTTTCAATATCCCATTGACCGATTTGCTGGTCGGGTGATTCGTGGGTTAATACCACAATACCGGCGTCACGGGCTTTCTTCAGTACCGGTTCTAATACTTTGGCGTCGTTGGGCACCACAATAATGGCGTCGACTTTTTTAGCGATTAAATCTTCGATGACTTTAACCTGTGCTGCCGGATCGGGGGTTGAGGCACCGACCTGATAGGCATTAACGTGAAGTTTTTCCGCTGCGTCTTTTACGCCGACTTCCATGCGGGTAAACCAGGGGATGCCGGTCACTTTGGCAACCAGAGCAATGTCGTAAGGCTTGGCGGCAAAGCTGGGTGTGGAGGTCAACATGCATGCAGAAACCACACATGCGCTGACTAATGCGAGGTTAAATTTCATGGCTTTTACCTTTCTTATGATCTTATGTGTAGGGGTAGTGGTTATTTTTTCCACGCACTGAGATTACCAAAGGGAAAATGCGCTGCACGCGGTAAAGTGAACAGAATGTGATCAACGCCCATAAGTGTAAAATAAAATGATATTAAATGTTAAATTTAAGTTATTTAATTTAACGGTGAAGGGTTATGAAAAATTGTGAAGTGAAAATTTGTTAAATTAAATCCTAATCAGCATCATTTGATTAACATATTAGCAACATGATGGTGTTGTGAACCTGCCTTTTTCCTCCGTCTCCGTGGTGCAGAACAAACAGAATGCGAAGATTGTGAGAATAATCACGTATTGAAGGCGCCTGGGCTGCCACTGCATGAGGGCGGATCCGCATTCTCCTCACCAAAATGGCGCATCACGCTCACCGTCATGGTGCATCACCTGGTCTGGCTGACACCCGAGACATGCCTGCGATCACACTCCTGAGCGAAATATTCCCACCTTTCTGCCTGCATACTCAGTCGGAAGGCTTTCATGCTGCCAAAGGGAATTATTTTTTATTATTCACTTTTTATGCACTTTAAGTGAATATTAGCCATTTTTAAGTGGTTGTTTTTTCTTACTCCCGCCGTTTTTATGCATTTTTTCCCTTTGCTGGCACGAACGCTGCAATCTATCATCAACTTAAGAAAGTTAATTATTTAACTTAAAAGTAACAATTATGTAGCAGTACGACCCCCTTTGACTCTGAGGTAGATATGCAACAACAACACAACGTCAGCCGCCAAAACTTTGATGACTGGATGGTGCCGGTCTATGCCCCGGCCTCCTTTATCCCGGTACGCGGTGACGGCTCCTGGTTATGGGATCAGGAGGGCAAGGATTATGTCGACTTTGCCGGGGGTATTGCGGTGAACGCGCTGGGGCATGCGCACCCGGAAATCAAAAAAACGCTGGTGGAGCAGGCGGATAAAGTCTGGCATCTGGGAAACGGTTACACCAACGAACCGGTATTGCGCCTGGCAAAACAGCTGATCGACGCCACCTTTGCGGAAAAAGTGTTTTTCTGTAACTCGGGGGCGGAAGCCAACGAAGCGGCGCTGAAGCTGGCGCGTCTCTATGGGCGCAAGCAGGGCGGCGGCAAGAGCGAAATCATCGCCTTCAAAAATGCTTTCCACGGTCGCACGCTGTTCACGGTTACCGCAGGCGGTCAGCCAAAATATTCCGAAGATTTCGCGCCGCTGCCGCAGGACATTACCCATCTGCCGTTTAACGATCTGGCCGCCGTGGCCAGCCAAATCTCTGACCGCACCTGTGCGGTGATCGTCGAGCCGATTCAGGGCGAAGGCGGCGTGCTGCCCGCTGAGGCGCACTTCCTGCAAGGCCTGCGTGAGCTGTGTGACAAACATCAGGCACTGCTGATTTTCGACGAAGTGCAGACTGGCGTCGGCCGAACCGGTGAGCTGTATGCCTATCAGGGCTATGGCGTGGTGCCGGATATCCTGACCAGCGCTAAGGCGCTGGGCGGTGGTTTCCCGATTGGCGCCATGCTCACTACAGACCGCTATGCGGTGCTGTTCCAGCCGGGTACTCACGGCACGACCTACGGGGGTAACCCGCTGGCGACGGCGGTAGCAGGCAAAGTCTTTGCGCTGATCAATACACCGGAAGTGCTGAGCGGCGTGCAGAAACGCCACCAATGGTTTATCGACGGCCTGAAGCGCATTAACGATCAATACCACGTGTTCTCAGAAGTGCGCGGCGGCGGATTGCTGCTGGGTGCGGTGATGAGTGAACGTTTTGCTGGGCAGGCCAAACAGCTCAATACGCTCGCGGCAGAAGAGGGGCTGATTGCCCTGATCGCCGGACCGGATGTTCTGCGCTTTGCGCCATCGCTAATCATTCCAGGCAGCGATATTGAAGAAGGTCTGAACCGTCTCGAACGTGCGGTAAAACGCCTTTGCGCGTAACCAAGACTTAAGTTGATGAGGTAAACACCATGATGTTGATACGCCCTGTGCGGCCCGGCGATCTCGCTGATATCCTGCAGTTGGCCGGCAAGACCGGCATCGGTTTAACCTCTTTGCCAAAAGATGAGGCGCACCTGCGCACGCGCATTGAGCGCTCGGTTGCCACCTGGGAAGGTCGGCTGGACAAAGCCGATCAGGGCTATCTTTTTGTGCTGGAAGATACCGACGTCAATCAGGTGGTCGGCGTCAGCGCCATAGAAGTGGCGGTGGGGCTCAGTGAGCCCTGGTACAACTTCCGCCTCGGCACGCTGGTGCATGCTTCGAAAAGTCTGAATATTTATAAGCCGGTGCCGACGCTGTTTCTCAGCAACGATCACACTGGCTATACCGAGCTGTGCACGCTGTTTCTCGACCCGGATCGCCGTAACGGTAAGAATGGTCAGCTGTTGTCGAAGGTCCGTTTCCTGTTTCTGGCGGCGTTCCGCGAGCAATTCTCACGCAAAGTGATCGCTGAAATGCGCGGTATCTCCGATGACAACGGCAACTCGCCGTTCTGGGAAAGCGTCGGTCGGCACTTCTTCGGTATGGAGTTCGCCGAAGCTGACCGTCTGACCGGCATGGGGCAAAAATCCTTTATTGCCGAACTGATGCCTAAACATCCTCTCTATACCGAACTGCTCAGCCCGCAGGCGCGTGAAGTGATTGGTCAGGTGCATCCGCAAACTGCACCGGCCCGCGCCGTGTTGGAGGCAGAAGGTCTGCGCTACGCCGGTTACGTGGACATTTTCGATGCCGGTCCGACGCTGGAAGGTGAAATTGATGAGCTGCGGGCGGTAAAAAATAGCCGCCTGTTGACGGTCAGGATCAGCGAAGAGATCTTCGAGGATGATGCGCCGCTCTATCTGGTCGCCAATGAAAATTATCAGAATTTCCGTGCCGCACTGGTGCCCGGCGGGCATGCGCTCGGCAAGCTGACTCTGGATGCCGCTACAGCCTGCATCCTCGGCGTCACGGCAGGGGATAAAATCCGCGCCGTGGCGCTGTTTCCCTTTCAAGGCCCCGTCAGTGCATCACGCCTGATGAATACCCCTACCGATTTAAGCACTGAGGAAAGTCTCGCATGATGCATCCCGCACTGTTTATCAAAGGCCAGTGGCGCAGCGGACAAGGCGCGTTGCTGGAGAAAACCAACCCTGCAGATAACACCGCGCTGTGGTCGGCGTTGTGCGCCAGCCCGGAAGATGTTGAGGCCGCCTGTGCTGCCGCCCGTGAGGCATTTCCCGCCTGGGCACGCAAAACACTGACCGAGCGTGCGGCCATCATTGGCCGTTTCGCCGAACTGTTGACGGAGCATAAAAGCCGTCTGGCAGAGACTATTAGTCTGGAAACCAGCAAGCCGAACTGGGAAACACTGACCGAAATTCAGGCAATGATTGGCAAAGTGGCCATTTCCCTCGAAGCCAATCAGGCGCGCACCGGCGAAAAACATACGCCAATGCCTGACGGTGAAGCGGTGCTGCGCCATCGTCCACACGGCGTATTGGCCGTTTTTGGCCCCTATAACTTCCCCGGTCATCTGCCGAACGGCCATATCGTGCCTGCGCTGCTGGCGGGTAACACTGTCGTCTTCAAGCCGAGCGAACTGACGCCGAAAACGGCGGAAGAGACGGTGAAATTATGGCAACAGGCCGGGCTGCCGGAGGGCGTGCTGAATCTGCTACAGGGTGGGCGTGCCACCGGCGAAGCGCTGGCGGCATCATCACAAATCGACGGTCTGTTGTTCACCGGCAGCGCAGGCACGGGCTACCAGTTGCACCGTCAATTGGCGGGACAGCCGGAGAAAATTCTGGCACTGGAAATGGGCGGCAACAACGCGCTGATCGTCGAGCCGGTGGACGATATTGACGCTGCGGTTAACCTGACCATTCAGTCGGCGTTTATCTCCGCTGGGCAGCGCTGTACTTGCGCGCGCCGCCTGCTGGTAAAGCAGGGGCAAGCAGGGGATGCATTTATCCAACGCCTGATAGAAGTGACCGCGTCACTTTTGGTTGGGCGCTGGAACGATACACCGCAGCCGTTCATCGGCGGGGTGATTTCTGATGGGGCCGCGCGCGGCATGTTGAAAGCGCAAGACGACCTGATCGCCCTGGGTGGTAAACCGCTGCTGACGCTATCCCGTCCTGACCCACACAGCACCTTGCTGAAACCGGGCATTATCGATCTGACCGGAGTGGCAGGCGTGCCGGACGACGAGTATTTCGGCCCGCTGCTGAGCATCATTCGCTACAACGATTTCGACCAGGCAATCGCCATGGCTAACCAGACCCGATTCGGGTTGGCGACCGGACTGATTTCCAGCAACCGCGCGCATTTTGATCAGTTGCTGATAGAAGCCCGTGCCGGGATTGTGAACTGGAACAAACCGCTGACCGGGGCATCCAGTAATGCGCCCTTTGGCGGCATCGGTGCATCAGGAAACCACCGTCCGAGCGCCTATTACGCCGCAGATTACTGTGCCTGGCCGATGGCCTCGCTGGAAAGCGACAAGCTTGAACTCCCCGTGACACTGTCACCTGGGATTGATTTCAGCCGCGTCTGAAGGCCATCAGCAATGCATAAAGGAGAGACGCATGTCCGGATGTGAAGCAAATTTTGACGGGCTGGTCGGGCCGACGCACCACTACGCAGGTCTGTCGTTTGGTAATGAAGCCTCAACGCGCAATCAGCATGCGGTGGCCAACCCGAAACTGGCGGCTAAACAGGGGCTGGCAAAGATGAAATCCCTGGCCGATCTCGGTTTTGCGCAGGGCGTGCTGCCGCCGCACGAAAGACCCCATTTAGCGACATTGCGTCAGATGGGGTTTGGAGGCAGTGACCGTGACGTGCTGAGTCAGGCGCAGGTCTATTCGCCGCGCTTGTTGTCATCGCTGAGTTCAGCGTCATCGATGTGGGTGGCGAACGCCGCGACGGTTTCCCCTTCGGCGGACAGCGCCGACGGGCGTACGCATTTCACCGTTGCCAATTTGAACAACAAGTTTCACCGTGCCATCGAGGCCGACACCACGTCGGCCATTCTGCGCGCCACCTTTAAACACGACGGTCACTTCGCCCACCATGACGCGCTGCCGCAGGTCGCCGCGCTGGGTGACGAGGGTGCGGCCAACCATAACCGCCTGTGTGGGGATTACGACCGGCCCGGCGTGCAGGTGTTTGTTTATGGCCGCGACGGACTGGTGGCGGGTGAAAACGAGCCGGTGCGCTATCCGGCACGCCAGACCCGTTTAGCCAGCGACGCAGTGGCGAGGCTGCATCAGCTCAGCCCGGCGCGTACGGTCTTTGTACAGCAGAATCCTGAAGCTATTGACCGGGGCGTGTTTCATAACGATGTGATCTCCGTCAGTAACCGAAACGTGCTGTTCCATCATCAGCAGGCTTTTCTGCATTCCGAGGAGGCGCTGGAAGAGATGCGCCGTAAAATGGCCGCACTGGAGCTGGATTTCCACCCCATTGCCGTGCCGCAGAGCAGGGTATCCATCGACGACGCGGTGGCGACCTATCTGTTTAACAGCCAGTTACTGAGCAAAAATAACGGCAAGATGATGATCGTGGTGCCAGAGGAGTCCCGCCAGCATATCGGCGTATGGGATTACCTGTGCGAATTGCAGGAAAGCGGTGGCCCGATTGATCAGATTGAAGTGTTCGATCTGCGTGAAAGTATGCGTAATGGCGGTGGCCCGGCCTGTCTGCGACTGCGGGTGGCGCTGAACCGCGCTGAACTGGCGGCGGTCAATGATGGTTCGCTGATGAACGACGCGCTGTTTACCCGTCTCAATCAATGGGTGGATAAGCACTACCGTGACCGCATGCAGGCTGACGATCTGGCCGATCCGCAGTTGCTGACTGAAGTCCGTTACGCGCTGGATGAACTGACACAGATCCTTGGGCTGGGTACGATTTACCCATTCCAGCGCTGAGCCAGGCAGGGAGCATAAAATGTTTGATTTTCTTAGCCAGACTCTGAACGGGGAACCGCCTGCGGCCATCACCGGACAGACCGCCACGCTTGACTGGATATGGCGCGGAGAGGGCGTTCTCGAGCTATCTCCGCACCATACTTGCGACAGCGCGGTGGTGATTTCTGCCGGTATTCACGGTAATGAAACTGCGCCTATCGAGCTGCTTAATCAGCTGGTGACAGAACTGCTCAGCGGCGAACGGCTGCTGAAAGTCCGACTGCTGGTGCTGTTCGGCAATCCGCCATCGATGCGCATCAATAAGCGTTTTGTGGAGGCGGACATGAACCGCATGTTCGGCGGCCGCCATGCTCGCTATTGCCAGAACGGCGAAACGCAGCGTGCGCATGAACTCGAACAAACGCTGGCGTTGTTTTACCGCACCGCGTCTGCCGCCGGTGCCACACGGCGTTTTCATTATGATTTGCACACGGCCATTCGTGGCTCACTGCATGTGCGCTTCGGACTATTGCCGTTGCAGGGGCGCCCCCACGGCGCAGAAATGCTCCGCTGGCTGGACGCCGCTGGGCTTGACGCGCTGGTCTTTCACCGCTCACCCGGCGGTACTTTCACCCATTTCAGCAGTGAAGTGTTCTGCGCCGACAGCTGCACGCTGGAGCTTGGAAAAGCCCTGCCGTTCGGCAGCAACGATCACCGGCAGTTCATCGGGATCCGGCTGGCGCTCGAAGCGCTGGTCAGTGGTACATCATTGCCACAAAGAGAGGCCGATGCCCCGTTAAAACGTTACCGCGTCACGCAGGATATCATCCGCTCGCAGGCCGATTTTCAATTACATATTCCGGGGGATGCCTTGAATTTTTCCCCATACCCCAAGGGGTTTGTGATCGCCGAGGAAAGCGGTAAAACCTACCGGGTTGAGGCCGCAGAGGAATATGTGTTGTTCCCGAATGCGTCGGTGGCGTTGGGGCTGAGGGCAGGATTGATGTTGGAGCGCTTTTGAAAGCGCTGGAAACTTTTAAATTCAAATTCAAGACCTTGGGTTGCCACCCAAACTGGCCTTAAGAGGCGCCTATCGCCGCGCCTCTTAAGAATCTCCGGCTCTTTTAAAAACAGCAGCTGCGCAGGTCACAATGGCCGTGTTTCAGGGGCCTTTGTTATAGCCGCAAAATGTCGCCGCTTAGGCGGTGCCCTCCGTTCGGGTCCAACCCGCGCCAAAAGACGCGCGGTTTTGCACCTCTCCGTCGGCGTCATTTTTGAATGCGGCCTTGTCTTTTTAAAGACAAAAGGGAGCCAGGTGTTGTCTTTTATCTTTTGATTTACATAGCCGCTAAGGCGCAGTCAAAAATGGCACCGGATGAGAGGTTCGAGACCTATGGCTCGAACCCGAAATACGGGGACGGCGCAGCCGTGACATTTTGCGCCTCCCACTAAAGTGGCGAAACAAGTCCTTCGTCCCAGCGATAGCGCGGAGTTAAAAACGCAGGATTCCAAAGGAGGTTCGTTTAAACCTCCTTTGGGCCCGTGTGGGCGGCGAGCCCACGACCTTGAATTCGAATTCGAATTTGAATTTAAAGCATCAATAGCGGCATGGTCGCCCACCAACGACTACGCTTCTCTTTAATGATTCCTTTGTCATCATAAGGACAACTATGTATACCCATCGGTTGGTTTTCCCTGCCAGCGTCTTGCGTGGCCGCGGGGCGGTTAAGCATCTGGGCGCGGTGTGCGGGCGTCTGGGGCAACGGGCATTGCTGGTGGGCGGGAAGCGTGGCATTGCCAGCGTGGAAGAGCGTGTGGCGGATCAACTGGAGCAACAGATGGTCAGTTATCTCGGGCATGAAGTGTTTAATGGCGAGTGCTGCCAGGAGGAGATCGCCCGGCTGGCAGATGAGTTCCGCGTACAAGGGGTTGAGGTGATTATTGCCACCGGCGGCGGTAAAGCACTGGATACCGCCAAGGCGGCGGGCGTGGCCTGTAATCTTCCGGTGGTGACGCTGCCGAGTATCGCCGGGACCTGTTCGGCGGTGACGTCGCTGTCGTTTCGCTATCATCAGGATGGGCAGTTTCGCGATATGTTCCCGCTGACGTACGGTCCCGCAGCGGCGGTGATTGATGCCGATATACTGGCGCAGGCGCCGCTGAACTGGCTGGCTGCGGGCATCGGCGATACGCTGGCGAAATGGTATGAGTACCGCGCTATCAGCGATCTGAACTCGCTATCTGGCTTATCCGGCGTGGCACGTACTAATAGTGAACTCTGTTATACGCTGATTGAACATTTTGCTGCGGATGCCTGTCTGGCAGTGCAGCAGGGTAAAGCCAGCGCAGCGCTGGAACAGGTGCTGGACGCGATTTTCCTCTACGCAGGGCTGACGTCGATCATGAGCAACGGTGCGCATACCGGGGCGGCGCACGCGCTGTATGAAGGGTTTACGGCGTGCAGTAAAACCCGGCATTTTCCACACGGGCTGCTGGTCGGTTACGGCAATTTGTGCCTGCTGGCGCTGGAAAATCGCAGTGACGAAGAGTTGCACACTGCGCTGGCGCTGGCACGGGCCAGTGCAATACCCACTCAACTGGAGCATCTGGCTGAGGGCATCACAGAACAAGACCTCGCCGATATTATTGACCGCAGCCTGAGCGCACCTGATATGGCGAATATGCCGTTTGAGGTGGATTTCGCCGCGATGAAAGCGGCGATAGAGCGGGTTGACGGGTTAAGCCAGACGCTTATTTAGAGCCTATCCCATTGGGCTATCTCATTTACGCCGTCTGGCGGCCACCACGTCGTGCGTACGTTGCAGGGCTTCACGCGCGGCGGGCAGGCGTTGAGTTACACCAATAAACAGACAGTCGATGATCAATAATTGACTGGTGCGGCTGGCCATCGCGGCGGCGCGAAAGCCCAGCTCACGGCCGCTGGTTAATAACACACAGTCGGCTTTACGGGCCAGTGTGGAGCGGGCACCAGCGGTAATTGCGAGCGTAAAAGCGCCGGCATTTTTAGCCTGTTGCAGGGCATCGACGGCTTCGCTGGTTTCGCCGGAATGGGAGATAGCCAGCGCCACGTCCATTGAGGTGAGCAGGCAGGCGCTGACCAGGCTCTCATCTCCGCTGCCATAAGTCTGGCAGGCGATACCAATGCGCCGCAGTTTCTGGCAGAAGTCTTGCGCAACTAGCGCAGAGGCTCCTACACCGTAAACATCAATACGCCTCGCGTGGCTCAGGGCGTTGATTGCCTGCTCCAGCCCGCCGCTGTCAATCAGTTCAGCCGTCGCCGTGGCACCTTCTACTTCAAATGCCAGCAACTTTTGCAGAATCTGCTGCGGGCTGTCCAGTTCTGTAATATCTGCCACCAGCGGCGAGGGCGGTTGGGTCTCGTCACGTGGAAGTGCAGCGGCCAGACCCAGACGCAGCGCCGGGTAGCCGTCAAAGCCCAGACGGCGACTGGCACGCACCACGGTGGCGGTGCTGGTCGCTGCCTGTTTGGCGAGCTCAGTGACGCTCAGATGGGCGATACGTTGCGGATCGTCAGCGATCAGGCTGATCACCCGCTGCTCCGCCTGTGAAAAACTGCCCTGAAGTGCCCGCAGACGGGCCTCCAGCCCCAGCCCTCCGGAAAAGGTATTCATATTATTTTTCCAGCTCACGCAGATGGTCATCTTTACGCAGCGTCATCAGAGCAAACAAACTGACGATACAGGTGCCGACGACGTAATAGGCCGGAATATCCAGATTGCCGGTCTCTTTTATCAGGCCGGTGATGATAAGCCCCGCGCAGCCCGAGAAGACCGCATTCGACAGGGAATAGGAGAGACCCAGCCCGGTGTAGCGCACACGGGTCGGGAACATTTCGGCCAGCATTGCCGGGCCGGGGCCTGCAATCATGCCGATGGCCGCACCGGCGATCAACACCGCGATCCCTTTCGCCATCAGGCTGCTTTCGGTGTCCTGCAACAGGTGCAACAGCGGGAAGGAAAGCAGAATCACCGCCAGCACGGCCATGATCATCACTTTCTTACGGCCAATTTTATCGCTGAGGATCCCGGCGGGCAGAATCGCCAGCGCAAAGCCGACATTCGCCAGCACGGTGGCGACCAGCGCCTGCAGGAAAGTGGCGTGCAGGGAGGTTTGCAGATAAGAGGGCATCACCACCAGGAAAGTGTAGCCGCCTGCGGACCAGCCCATCATGCGGCCAATACCCAGCGCGATGGCTTTGAGCGTGGCAACGGCAGAGGCTTTCTCTGCGGCAGTTTTCTTACCTTTGAGCGGTGCCTGCTGGCTGGCCTGAAAACTCGGGGTTTCATCCAGCTTCAGTCGCAGCCACAAGGCCACGAAGCCCATCGGCAAGGCCAGCAGGAATGGAATACGCCAGCCCCATTCTTTCATCTGCGCATCGGGCAGGGTTTGTACCAGCAATGCAACCAGCCCAACGCCGGTCAGCAGGCCAAGTGCGACGGTAAACGACTGCCACGCACCGTACAGACCGCGCTTCCCCTTTGGTGCAAATTCGGTCATCAGTGACACCGCGCCGCCAAATTCTCCGCCCGCAAACAGCCCCTGGAACATGCGCAGCAGCGTCAGCAACAGCGGGGCCGCCACGCCAATCTGCGCGTAGGTCGGCAGTAAGCCTATCAGGGCGGTGGCGAGGGTCATCAGTAGCACCACGGCAATCAGCGTCGGCTTACGGCCAATGCGGTCGCCGATGCGGCCAAAGATAATCGCGCCAATCTGACGGCAGAAGAAGGCCAGTGCAAAGGAGGCGTAGGTGAGGATCAGTCCCGTCATGCCGCTCTGACCTTCGAGGGTGAAGAAGTTACCGGCAATAAGCGTCGCCAGATAGCCGTACACGCCGAATTCATACCATTCGATAAAGTTACCGACCGAACCAGCCACCAGCGCGCGGCGCGACTGCCCGGCACTGATGACTGGCGATAAGGTATTTTGTTTAAGTACTGTATTCCCGGAGCTGGTCATTCGTTACCTCAAAGATGTTGAATATCGTTATTTTTATAGGAAAAAAGGGGGGTATGAAAAATTCTTGTAAACAATTTTCTAAATTCATGCTGATTTAATGTCAATTATTTTCATGTTTTGGACAAAATAAAAGCGAAAGATGTGGGGCAGGCAACATTTTGCAGGGGAGAAGGAGCGGGAACGGGCAATAAAAAGGCTGCTCCATTGAGGGGGCAGCCTGTTGTGGTGAAGAGTGATGAAGATCTGTTTTCGCGACAGTCAGAGGGTATGAATATCGATACCATCGCCGATATTACTGCTCTGATAATAGTGACGCGGGACTTCCACCTGATACTGTTGGTCATCGCAGGCGACTTCCAGAATGTATCGCTCATTTTCGAAGGCGTCGATGGGGATAAACCCGAAGAAACCTTCCGCCACGCTGAAGGTGCGCGACGAGGGAATGGCGTAACGGTGAACAATCCTTGCTCTGAGCGGCTGCTGCTTGCCGGTTAACGTGTTCCATACGCGGTTAACGGGTTGCGACAGTGTGGCGAGCACATCTGAGGCCAGCGATTTGATAGTCATAGGGTGAATACCTCGTTGGTCTTTATAACCTAATTCTTATAATTTCCTGGGTTTAAGATCCAATCTTTTTTTCACCTAAGCTTAGAGCTTTCTTGATTCGTTTTGGTTAAGTGCCGGAGATTTCAACGCTTATTTCAGGCCGGGCTTTTTCTTTTTTTTCCCGATTTGCGTTCCGCCAGCAATAACGGGCAGGAAGGACACATCACGTGGTCTGCCAGGTCATAGCGCAGGCAGCATTGACGGCGGAACTGCGGGCTGTTTTCATCCATGGGATCTTCCGGGCGCATCGGCTGATGCAGCGGGTTTTTGCCGCCGTAATGCAATTCACGCGCATTGAGCAGCGCCATGCCGTCTGAGATGTCGGCGTTGACCAGTTCGGCCTGTTTAATCCCCCAGCCGACGCGTACGCCCGCATTGCTCCAGTAGATACCGGGTTTTAACCCGGAGACTTCCGCCAGCGCATGACACACTGGACGCAAATGCTGTTCAATCATTTGGTCAAAACGCGCCATCGGCTGTGCGCTCAGCAGCGCCTCCCCGGTGCCGTCGAGGTATATCTGGCTGGGCAATCCCTCCTCCTGCAAAGAGAGGTAAACGTCCTGCGTGGCGATGGGCAACTGCCAACCACGGCTGAGGGAGACGATAACCCAGCTGGGCAACAGGCTGGCGAAGTACCACTGCGACCACATCGAAATGCGTGCGCGGCGCTTTTCCGGATGACGTGCATCTTCTGCATATAGCGTCAGATAACGCTCGAGCACGCTGGCGCAGCCCTCGGCGCTCGTCAACAATGACATCGGCAGGGCATTCGTCACCAGCGGCGTCATCGGTTTGAAACTGTCGGCAACCCAGCTTATCGGGCTGTCGCGGAAACTGTTCAGGATCGTCTGCATCATCGCTTTATGAGTGAATTCTATTAATCACGCTAATGAAAACAGGGTAACCAAAAATAAAGTGAAATAGTAATGATTTCTATTTGTATTGGCATTAAAGTGCCATTTGTTTCTGCTTTGCGACAGGGCGCAGCAAGCCATGCCCGCGCCCGGCCGATTTTACTGTTAATGGCCCGAAAAGCGGGGTGGAACAATCGCTTATTCATCCATTAATCGGGCCTTTGGCATGGTCTACTAGACTAAGTGAAGTGAAGCGTCTACGGGTGTAAACCCGGTCAACCGTGATTCAGACGGTTGCGGGCGGCCAAAGTAATACCCCTGAAACAGAGAACAGCCTTCTTCTTTCAGGCGGCGGAACTGCTCATCGGTTTCAACGCCTTCGGCGGTGGTTTGAATATCCAGGCTGCGGCTCATGCCGGTGATCGCACGGATAATTGCCAGCGCTTCGCGGCTGTCCTGCATATCGTTGATAAAAGATTTGTCGATTTTGATTTTATCGAATGGGAATGAACGCAGGTAACTCAATGAAGAGTAACCGGTGCCAAAATCGTCCAGGGCGATACGCACGCCCAGCGCCTTAAGCTTTTCCAACGTCGCGACATTGCTGTGGTTACTATCGAGCAGCACCGACTCGGTGATTTCGACTTCAAGGCGGTGCGGTGCCAGGCCTGATTCTGTCAGTGCTGCTTCAATGACCGATAACAGGGCGCTGTTTTTAAACTGCACCGGCGAGAGGTTGACCGCAATGGTCTGTTGGCCTACCCAACTGGCGGCCTCACGACACGCCTCATGCAGCGCAAAGGCGCCGATGCTGTGAATCAGCCCGGTCTCTTCGGCAATGGGAATGAAGTCCATCGGCATGATCAGGCCGTTAACCGGATGGTTCCATCGCATCAAAGCCTCATAACCAATGATTTCGTTATGCGCGCTGTCGGTGATGGGCTGGTAATAGAGCCTCAGCTGTTTGCCGGTAATCGCCTCTCGCAGATCCAATTCAATATCGCGCCGTTTACGGGCCGCCTCATCCATTTCTACCCTGAATACTTCATAACGGTTACGGCCATTACGTTTGGCCTCATACAGTGCCATATCGGCACAGCGCAGCAGATGATCCGGCGAATCTTCGCTGCTTTCTGCCATAGCAATCCCGACGCTCAGCCCTACGGTGAGCGAATGGCCCTCAATATTGATAGGGGGTTTGACCGCTTCAATCAGGCGCTGGGCAATCTGGTGAGCCTTCTCAAGGTAAGGCAGGTTCGGCAACACGATAGCAAACTCATCGCCGCCGACGCGGGCCAGCGTGTCCTGCTCGCGCAGCACAAAGCGTAAACGCTTGGCGATGCCACGTAACAGTTCATCACCGATTTGATGACCCAGGGCGTCGTTCACATTTTTGAAGTTATCCAGATCCAGACAGAGCGTGGCGGTCAGCCGGTTGGAAAGTTTCGACAAATTCAGCGCTTCCTGCAGGCGCTGGCCGAACAGCACGCGGTTCGGCAGGCTGGTCAGGTTGTCATGATGTGCCATGTGGTGGATACGGGCATGCGCGGCGTGCTGGTCAGTGACATCATCGGCAATCATCAGCACGTAGCTGGTTTGGGAATCGCTGCCGCTTATCATCGATGCGGTGGTTTGCAGGGTGCGTTCGCCAATTGGCGTGGCGAGCTGCTGCTCACTTTTGTGCAGGCCTTCAGAACGCAGGCACTCGTCGGATTGCTTGTTTAGATAATCACTGATCCCCTGATTGAGACAGTCCTGCGGGCGTTTGCCGAGCATCTGGTCGCGCGTCATCCCCAGCAATAATTCGGCCTGACGGTTAACCAGTAAAATTTCACGCGAAACAGCATTCTCGACGATCACCGATGACGGAATATTGGCGATCACCGTATCGAGAAATTGCGACAGGGCCGTCATCCGCTCATTATTGGCTTCCGCAAGCTCTTTGGCGGCCAGCAGTTGTTGTTCGTATTCACGTCGTTCGGTGACGTCGCGGGTCACTTTGGCAAAGCCAATCAGCACACCGGCTTCACGCACTGCTTCGATAATGACGTGCGCCCAGAACTGGGTGCCGTCTTTACGTTGTCGCCAACCCTCAGCTTCATAACGGCCTACGCTGCGGGCCGTTTCCAGTCCGTGAGAAGGCCAGCCTGCTTTTTGATCTTCAGGAATGTAGAAACAGGAGAAGTGTTTACCCACGACCTCATCACGCCGGTAGCCTTTTGCGCGCTGCGCACCGGCATTCCAGTTGGCGATAATCCCCTCCGGGGTGAGCATATAAATGGCGTAGTCTTCAACGCTTTGAACCAGCAACCGATACATTACATCAGAATCTTCGTTCATTTTATTTGCCTGATAGCGAACCACCACTGTTCAGGATCCTCCCAAACAAGGGTCCGGCTGTGATTTGCGTCTGTCCCGACGCATTTTTGCTGTGTTGTGTGGCCTGACGTTAGCATAAGAAAATTCTTATCACGTCTGGTTTTGGCAGTAACGTATTCATATTTAGGCTGTTACAGTAAAAAGATCGGACTTAAGCAAAATTTCCCTCGTAAGGCCGGTGTAACAGAAGGGAGATATCGGCTAATTCCTCTAAAACTTTAGGGACATGTAAAAAAGTTTTTCAGCCGGGGGATGTATGAATATAAAGCGGTGATATATTCGGATGGCACAACATCGTCTCCCCACGGTTTTCATAATAAAAGTACATAAAAAGTTGTCGGGGAGATTTACTCACTAAAAGGAATTAAGCATGAAGGGTTTGACCTCTCTCGAATCGTTTTTAGAATCATTACAACAACGCGATGCCCATCAGCCAGAGTATCTGCAGGCAGTGCGTGAAGTGTTTACCTCGCTGTGGCCTTTTCTTGAACAACATCCTCATTACCGTGAACAGAGCCTGCTGGAGCGCTTAGTCGAGCCGGAGCGGGTCATCCAGTTTCGCGTTGCCTGGACCGACGATCGCGGTCAGGTGCAGGTTAACCGCGCCTGGCGCGTGCAGTTTAACTCTGCAATTGGCCCCTATAAGGGCGGTATGCGTTTCCACCCGTCGGTCAATTTATCCATCCTCAAATTCCTCGGGTTTGAACAGACGTTGAAAAATGCGCTCACCACGTTGCCGATGGGTGGCGGGAAAGGTGGGTCTGATTTCAACCCGAAGGGTAAAAGCCAGCATGAAGTGATGCGCTTCTGTCAGGCATTGATGACTGAACTCTACCGTCATCTTGGCCCGGATACTGATGTTCCGGCAGGGGACATCGGGGTCGGTGGCCGCGAGGTGGCCTTTATGTCCGGCATGATGAAAAAACTGTCCAATAACACCGCCTGCGTGTTTACCGGCAAGGGGCTGTCATTTGGCGGCAGTCTGATCCGCCCGGAAGCCACCGGTTATGGGTTGGTCTATTTCACAGACGCCATGCTACAACGCCACGGTCTGGGTTTTGAAGGCAGCCGGGTTTCCGTTTCAGGGGCCGGTAATGTGGCCCAGTACACCATTGAGAAAGCCATGGCGCTGGGCGCACGGGTGGTGACCGCGTCAGACTCAGGCGGTACGGTGGTGGATGAAGCAGGCTTCACGCCGGAAAAACTGGCGCATCTGGCTGAGATCAAGAAGCAGCGTTACGGCAGCATTGAAGAGTATGCGAATGAACGCGGTCTGGTCTATTTAGCCGGTCAGCAGCCCTGGAGCGTGCCGGTGGATATCGCGCTACCCTGTGCCACGCAAAATGAGCTGGATATCGATGCGGCGCGCGTGCTGATTGCTAACGGTGTGAAAGCTGTGGCAGAGGGGGCGAATATGCCAACAACAATTCAGGCAACGGATGCTTTCCTTGATGCCGGTGTGCTGTTCGCGCCGGGCAAAGCGGCCAACGCCGGTGGCGTGGCGACCTCCGGTCTGGAGATGGCGCAAAATGCGGCGCGCCTGAGCTGGAAGTCAGAGAAAGTCGACGTGCGTTTGCACCACATCATGCTGGATATTCATGAGTCCTGCGTGGAGCACGGTGGTGAAGGCAAACAGACCCACTACGTGCACGGTGCGAACATTGCCGGCTTTGTTAAAGTGGCCGATGCGATGCTGGCGCAGGGCATATTATAAACCGGGTATTTCATCTGACATGAAGAAAAAATCCGCGTTAATTCGCGGATTTTTATTTTGGATATTTTAGTGGTCGCTATTTTATCGACGTAAAATAAGGGCCGGATCTTACCGAATCCCGAATAATAAGTTCTGATGAAAAGAGATTATTATGGGATAAATACCCCCCATCCAGCATGGAAATTAATCGATTGATCACTTCATTGACCATATCGCGAACCGGATCTTTAATACTGGATAATGCAGGCTGAAGGAAAGGAGCGGTCGGAATATTATCAAAGCCTATCACCGATACTTTTTCTGGCACCGGAATACCCGCTTCACTTAACGTCTTCATGGCACCAATTGCCATTTCATCATTGCTGGCCAGCACGGCGCTGAAGGCAACTTTACCGGCGAGCAGCAGGCTAATGGCCGCCGCGCCGCTGGTGGGGGTCCATTTTCCGGGGACAATCAGATTGTCCTGAACCGGAATATTGAACGTGCTCAATGCTTCTTTATAACCGGATAGGCGTTCAAGGGTCGTCGGTGAATCGGGCGATCCGGTGATAAAGACAATGTCGCGATGACCCTGTTCAATCAGGTATTTCGTAGCATGAAAACTTGAGCCTTTATGGTCACAGCAGATACAGTGACTTTGATTTTTTCTCAGCTTACGATTAACGACCATTACCGGTTTATTACACTGGTCAATAATAAGATCCAGCGCATCGATGGTTAAAAAACGCGGATAGATAATAATGGCGTCGCAGCGTAAATCCAGCAGGAACTGGATCGCCTGCTGTTCTTCTTCTGCGCTGTGTTTACCATCGACCAGAATAAGCTGACGGCCAGTGTCCTCTAATTTCTGTGCGGCCTGAGAGAGCAGCTCATTAAAGTAATTACCGTTATAAAGCGTATTGGTCACCACCAGACCGATGCACTCTGATTTACTGGAAGCCAGATTGCGCGCCAATAAATTCGGCCGGTATCCCGCCTCTTCGATAGCTTGATAGACAGCGTTTTTCGTCGCTTCGCTGACATACCCTTTACCTGATAAAACGCGTGAAACAGTGGCTTTTGAGACACCTGCTTTGGTCGCCACGTCTTTCATTGTTGACATCGGGTCTTCCTGAGGCCTTGTAAATTATCAACATTCTATACCCAAATCCTCTGTATTGCAGGAAGCGCATAACGAAAAGTCGAGGAATCACCGCTGCCGATCAAGATCACATAACAAAAATTCTACAAATTAACCTATTGATGTTTTGTTCTCACATGAACATTCTTGTGTGGAACCGGTTACCTGCTTATCTCTGTTGTGCCTCCAGAAAGAAGTTTAAGAAGAAATTGCGCGCATATAGCCGGTGAAAAATGCGCCCGCAAAAACTCACAACCCTATGAAGTAAAGAGAGTTGCAAACATGTCAAAGAACTATGCAGCCTTATCACAGTCGATTCTCGACGCCATCGGCGGTGCCGAAAACGTGACAGAGGTAACCCACTGTATGACCCGCTTACGCTTCGTGCTGAATGACGATGCCAGCATCGACACTGCGAAACTGAAAGCCATCAAAGGTGTGCTTGGCGTGGTGCGCAGTGAGAACCAGTGTCAGGTGATCATCGGCAATAATGTCTCTCAGGCCTATGCCGAAGTGGTGAAGCTGCTGCCAGAAGGCGCGCTGACGCCAAACGCTAAAGCGCCCAACAATAAAATCACGCTCAAACGAATTGGTGCCGGGATCCTCGACGCGCTGATTGGCACCATGTCACCGCTGATCCCGGCGATTATCGGCGGCTCGATGGTGAAATTACTGGCGATGATTCTTGATATGACCGGCGTCGTTGAGAAGGGCGCTTCGACATTGGTTATTTTAAATACCATCGGCGACGGTGCCTTCTTCTTCCTGCCGGTGATGGTGGCAGCGTCGGCGGCGATAAAATTCAAAACCAATATGTCGCTGGCGATTGCTATCGCCGGGGTGCTGGTGCATCCCGCGTTTATTGATTTAATGGCCAAAGCGGCGCAGGGGCAGCAAGTCGAGTTTGTCGGCCTGTCCGTGACGGCGGTGAAATACACTTACACCGTTATTCCTGCGCTGTGCATGACCTGGCTGCTTTCCTACATCGAAAGATGGGTGGATCGTATTACTCCGGCGGTGACCAAAAACTTCCTTAAACCGATGTTGATCATGCTTATTGCAGCTCCAATCGCCATTTTGTTTATTGGCCCGCTGGGTATCTGGATCGGCAGCGGGATTTCAGCGGTGGTCTACACCGTTCACGACTATCTGGGCTGGCTTTCCGTCGCCATTATGGGCGCGCTCTGGCCGCTGCTGGTGATGACCGGTATGCACCGGGTGTTTACGCCGACCATTATTCAGACCATTGCTGAAACCGGCAAAGAGTCGATGGTGATGCCCTCTGAAATTGGCGCCAACCTGTCGCTCGGCGGCTCTTCACTGGCTGTCGCATGGAAGACGAAAAACCCTGAACTACGCCAGACTGCACTGGCTGCGGCGGCGTCCGCCATTGTGGCCGGTATTTCTGAACCCGCGCTGTACGGCGTTGCGCTGCGGCTCAAACGCCCGCTGATTGCCTGTTTGATCAGCGGCTTTATCTGTGGCGGCATCGCCGGTATCGGCGGGCTGGCCAGCCATTCGATGGCGTCGCCGGGGTTGTTTACCAGCGTTCAGTTCTTCGACCCGACCAACCCTATGAGCATTGTCTGGGTGTTCGGCGTGATGATCCTCGCCGTGGTGATCTCGTTTTTCACCACCTTACTGCTGGGTTTTGAGGACATCCCGGTTGATGAAAAGCCGGTGGGCGAAGAACCGGTCGAAGGCCAACAAAAAAATGCTAACCCGAATCCGTTTGCTGCGGCCCCGAACGCGGCAAAAAATTAACTCAGTAACAGAAGGACTTGCTCATGCAGGCAACAACATTTCCCGACGGTTTCTTATGGGGCGGCGCATTGGCTGCCAACCAGGCCGAGGGTGGATGGCGCGAAGGCGGTAAAGGGTTGACCACGGTCGATATGATCCCACACGGCCCGCACCGTCTGGCAGTAAAAACCGGACAGGAGAAGCGGTTTACGCTGAGGGAGGATGAGTTTTACCCAAGCCATCAGGCTATCGATTTTTACCATCGTTATAAAGAAGATATCGCCTTAATGGCCGAGATGGGGTTTACGGTGTTCCGCACGTCGATTGCCTGGAGCCGCCTCTACCCGAACGGTGATGAACTGACGCCCAACGCTGACGGGATCGCGTTCTACCGTGACGTGTTTGCCGAATGCAAAAAGTACAATATTGAACCGTTGGTGACGCTGTGCCATTTCGACGTGCCGATGCATCTGGTGGTGGAATACGGCTCGTGGCGTAACCGCAAAATGGTGGAGTTCTTCAGCCGTTACGCCCGCACCTGTTTCGAGGCGTTTGATGGGCTGGTGAAATACTGGCTGACCTTCAATGAAATTAATATTTTGCTGCACAGTCCATTTTCCGGGGCGGGGCTGGCGTTCGATGAGGGCGAAGATCAGGAGCAGGTGAAATATCAGGCAGCGCACCATGAGCTGGTGGCCAGTGCGCTGGCGACCAAAATCGCCCATGAGGTGAACCCCGCGAATCAGGTTGGTTGTATGCTGGCGGGCGGAAATTTCTACCCGAGAACCTGCAAACCTGAAGACGTCTGGGCCGCACTGGAAAAAGACCGCGAGAACTTGTTCTTTATCGACGTGCAGGCGCGCGGTGCCTATCCGTCGTACACCCGCCGCCTGTTCAACGAAAAAGGCATTTCTATCGTGGCCGAAGCAGGCGATGACGAACTCCTGAAACACACCGTCGATTTCGTCTCCTTCAGCTATTACGCCTCACGCTGCGCGTCGGCCGACATGAATGACAACAACAGCAGCGCGGCGAACATCGTGAAATCGCTGAAGAACCCGCACATTCAGGCCAGCGAATGGGGCTGGGGCATTGATCCTCTGGGGCTGCGCATCACCATGAACATGATGTATGACCGCTATCAGAAACCGCTGTTTCTGGTCGAGAACGGGCTGGGCGCAAAAGATGAGATCAATGCGCAGGGTGACATCGAAGACGATTACCGCATCAGCTATTTGCGCGAACACATTCTGGCGATGCGCGAAGCCATTGAAGACGGCATTCCGGTCATCGGCTACACCTCATGGGGCTGCATCGATCTGGTCTCTGCGTCCACGGGTGAAATGAGCAAACGCTATGGTTTTGTTTACGTCGACCGCGATGATGCAGGCAATGGCATGCTGGAGCGCAAGAGAAAGAAATCCTTTTACTGGTACCAGAACGTGATTGCCAGTAATGGGCGAGACTTGGGGTGAACTATACATGACCATATAGAATAAATGCCGCATCAGTAGAACTGGAATAGTTAGCATGCTTTTTGTTACAAACTTGATCATAGCCGAAACTCAAGAGCAGTATAAAATGCTGCTTTGAAATTCGCTGAGTTATTGATTTAACGATGAAATGGTTAACAAAAAATGCGGTTTTATTCTCGGTTAAAACCTGTATTGCGGCATTTTTATCACTGTATATCGCACTAGAACTCAACCTTGATAAACCTGCCTGGTCAATGGTGTCGGTTTACGTCATCTCACAGCTTTACTCGGCCTCCACGCTCTCCAAAGCGACGTATCGTTTTCTCGGAACGGTATTGGGCGGGCTATTTATCTTTTTGGTCTACCCGTTCACCGTCACCAATCCAATGCTGTTTAGCTTAAGTGTGTCGCTGTGGGTAGCGTTTTGCCTCTATCACTCTTTACATGATCGAACGCCGCGCGGCTATGTCTTCATGCTAGCCGGATACAGTGCGGCAATCATGGGGTTTGCGGATGTCGATACGCCGCTGTCGATCACCTATACGGTGATTTCGCGTATTGAAGAGATCACCGTGGCCATTATTTGCAGCACCCTGATCCATATGCTGGTCTTCCCGGTGCGGATGCGTAATTTGCTGGAGAACAGCGTCAGCAATTGGTACGACAGTGCAAAAAAGCTCTGTAACGAGCTGCTGACTGTAGAGAACAAGGCAGCGTCGCCGGAACGGGAGCATATTTTGGTGCAGATGGCGAACTACCCCATTAATGTTGAAGCGCTGATCACTCACTGCGTGTTTGAAGGGGATTCCGCACGCAGGCTGATTCGCCTGGTGTCGGCACAATACCAGCATCTCTCCTATTTAATCCCGACGCTGACCGCGATAGAGAAGCGACTCAGCCTGTTGTCTGAGCAGGGGATTGCGTTTCCTGATTTCGTTTCAGCCACCTTTAGCCAGTTTTTGCTGTGGCTCAATAGCCCCGAACAAAGCGGTAACGCGCAGGCCATCCAGGAAGATATCCGGGCCTCACAGGAACGTATCAAAACCCTGTATGACAGCGGAAAAATGAGCGCTGAAGAGGGGTTATTATTCATCGGGTTGCTGGAGCGCTTACAGAATTTTATCCATATTGCGCAATCCTATTTCGGCGTGTCAGAGCGAGTCAGTCAGGTAAGCCGGGAAAAGAAACGCGGCACACTCAAACTCATCAGAAAGCACACAGATAAGGGAATGATCCTGCTCTCCGCGTTCTGCGCCTTCACCGCCACGATGATTGGTTGCCTGTTTTGGATAGGTACTGGCTGGCGCGATGGCGCGTCTGCGCCGATGATGGCTGCGGTCATTTGTTCCTTCTTTGCCGCCCTTGACAGTCCGATTGCCTCAATGCACGTTTTTTTAAAAGGCGTACTGATTGCCATCGTTATCAGCTTTGTTTATGTTGCGGTGTTTATCCCGATGTCGATTAATTTTGAAGCGCTGGTCATTTGTCTTGCACCCGGTTTACTGGCGCTGGGGTTGGTGATCGCTAATCCTTCCACTAATTTCATCGGATTGATTATTGCCACGCAGATTCCAGGCTTTATCGGCATGAACCACGACTTTAAACCCGACCTGTTGGCCATCGTCAACTCGTCGATTTCTACCATCGTGGGAATTGTCATCGCGTTACTGACGACGGCGCTTATCCGTAATAAACGGCCCTCCTGGACAGCTAAGCGCGCACTGCGCAAAGGCATAAAAGAGCTGCTGCAATTTACCAACGAAATCAAAATTAATACTTCGTCCCTGCTGGCACGTCAGCAATATGTCGCCAGTATGCTGGATAAAGTGAATATTATTCTGCCACGGAATAAAGTTGATCCGATTCCCAACGTAGCACTCGGCGGGAACTTGATTACGGAGATCTGGCTCGGGGTAAACTGCTACGATTTTTATGCGCGCCATCGTGATATTTTGCGCAGCCATACCTTCGAAGCCGACGCGCTGATGTATGAGATTAATAAATATCTCAAACACCGGCTTAAAAATATTTATACCGCGCCACCAGACTCGCTTCTCAATGAATTAAACCGCGCTCTCATCCAGCTCGAGGATCTCTGCCGTGCTGATATGCAGCTGTTTTCGCCACTGTTCCATCTGTTTAATATTCGCATGGCGCTGTATCCGACCGAGCGCTGGCCGGAGGCACTGGCGGCGTAAATAGCGAAGCGCGAAGGGGTGCTGACTTTGATTCACCCATTAAACTTATTGATCCACGGGCTGCTCTGTTGGTTAGACCACTGTTGCAGCAACAGTTCTTTAAAGCGCTCGGCGGCAGGCGTTAATGCCGGATCCCGGCGCTGTACCAGCCCTAAAGTGCGTCGCACTACGGGTTCTACCAAGGGTTTGCTGACTAAAATCGGGTGATCATCTCTTGGCATCGCCAGACTCGGTAGGGCAGCAATGCCCAGACCGGCTTCCACTAACCCCAGAGAAGTAGAAAGATGGCGGACTTCATAAAACCAGTTCGGTTTCCAGGATAACCCCTGCAAGGCTTGTTCAATCAGCACGCGGTTACCGCTGGAGCGGCGCACGCCAATCAGGGGATAATCTGCCAAATCTTCCCACATCACGAGAGACTGTTGCGCTAAAGGGTGGTCGCGGCGACAGGCTAGTACGAAAGGTTCGTTCACCAGCGGGGTGAACTCCACGTTGGCATTTGTGACATTGATCATATTCAGGCCGAAATCGGCGTTGCCATTTAGCACGGCCTCGAGGCAATCATACGCGCTGTGTTCCAGAATTCGCAGACGGATGTTGGGGTATTGCTGATTATAATGGCGAATAACCACCGGCAAAAAATAGAATGCCGCCGTCGGCAGACAGGCGATGGTTAGCATCCCGCTTTGTTGGGATGCCATTTCTTTGATATTCAAAATCGAATTATTAAATTGATCCAACAGATTACGCGCATCGGGCAAAAACTTCCTTCCCACTGCTGTCAGCACGACCCTGCGTGTTGAACGCTCAAATAATTGTGCGCCCAGCCGCACCTCCAGTTTTTTGATTCGCCGGGTCAGGCTGGGCTGCGTGGTATTTAATAATTCAGCGGCACGGGTAAAGCTATTTACCTCGGCGATTTTGACAAAGGCATAAATACCTTGCAGTTCTTGCTGCATGATTGCTTTTCCTTGCTGGGTAAGAGATCTCCATCAGTGCCTTTCACACTAATACGAATAACGCATTAATAACGTGATTTTCGACATTAGAGTCAGCGATAGCTCTATGCAATGCTTTGATTGAGGGGTTACTTATCTGACAGGGAAGGAAATTATGTTACATATCCCATGCGTATTAATGCGGGGAGGGACGTCGAAAGGTCCGTTGATTCTGGCCAGTGATTTGCCCTCTGATCCGCAGGAACGTGATGATATTTTGCTGGCACTGATGGGTGCAGGGCATGAGCTGGAGATTGACGGCATCGGCGGAGGGGCCCCCCAAACCAGCAAAGTCGCGATTGTTAGCCGCTCAACCCATCCCGACGCGGATGTGGATTACCTGTTTGCTCAGGTCATGGTGAAAGAGCGTCGGGTGGATACCACACCCAATTGCGGCAACATGCTGTGCGCCGTGGGGCCGTTTGCACTGGAAAAGGGCTTGGTGGCGATTGACGGGCAAATCACCCGCGTGCGCATTCGTAATGTGAATACCGGCACCTTTGTGGATGCGGATATTCAGACGCCAGAAGGCACGGTGACATACGAGGGCACGACGGCGATTGACGGTGTGCCGGGCTTTGCTGCACCGGTTGGCTTAACTTTCCTCAATGCGGCCGGGTCGAAAACGGGCAAACTGTTACCGACCCACCGGGTCACGGATACGTTTGACGGCGTGGAGGTGACCTGCATCGATATGGCGATGCCGATGGTATTAATTCATGCGGCTTCCTTAGGTAAAACCGGCAATGAGTCACCTCAGGAATTGGAGAGCGATCCCGACTTTTTGCAACGGCTGGAAAGTATCCGCCAGCAGGCTGGGAAAGCGATGGGACTGGGGGATGTCAGCCAGAAAGTGATCCCTAAACCCGTGTTGCTGTCGGCTCCGCAGGCCGGAGGCACGTTGCAGGTACGCTATTTCATGCCGCATATTTGCCACAAATCATTAGCGATCACCGGAGCCATCGGCATTGCGTGTGCAACTGAAATAACCGGCAGCGTAGCGGAAAAAATCGCCAACAGAAAAACGACGGGTGAGGCTATTCGCGTTTCACTGGAACATCCCAGTGGGGAAATAACCGTGGATCTGACCCGACAGGGAAATAATGTCGAGAATATGCGTGCGTCTGTTATTCGCACGGCGAGGAAACTCTTTTCTGGCAATGTGTATGTTCCCGAGAATGCTCACGAACTCATGAGTGTTGCCGAATAGTTTATTTTTAATCGAAGGAATTATCATGGCTGATAATATCTTGGCCGGGCCACGTCCGGCGAAAAAAGTGGGAGTTAATCCCATTATATGGAAATTGGCAGTGCTTTTTATTATCCCATTAATGACGTTTATAATTCCTGCCCCTGAAGGATTACAGGAACTGGCCTGGAAATTATTAGGTATTTATCTGGCGGCAATCGTGGGTCTGGTTATTAAACCCTATCCTGAAGCGGTTATCCTGCTGCTGGCTATCGCCGCTTCAGCAGGGGTTATCGGTAATATCGGTATACCGGGCGCAAAGGGCGGCTTAAAGATTGATTCCGTGCTGAGCGGCTATGCCTCAGGCACCACCTGGCTGGTTTTTGCGGCGTTCACCCTGAGCGCGGCCTTTGTGACTACCGGTCTGGGTAAACGCATCGCTTATACGCTGGTGGGGAAAATCGGTAAAACGACACTGCGGTTGGGATACGTTACGGCGTTGCTGGACTTACTGCTGTCACCCGCGACGCCGTCGAACACCGCCCGCGCGGGCGGCATTGTCTTCCCTATCTTCAACAGTATTGCCGTCGCTCTGGGTTCTGACCCGGAGAAAAGCCCGAGTAAAGTGGGCCGCTATCTGATGGTTAATATCTATATGGTGACCAAAACCACCAGCTATATGTTTCTGACGGGGTTTGCCGGTAATGCACTGGCGTTGTCGCTGATGCGTGATATTTTGCATATCAAACTCAGTTGGGGCGGTTGGGCGCTGGCGGCGGTATTCCCCGGACTGATCATGTTAGCGGTCATACCCTATATTGCGTATAAAATCGCACCACCTGAATTGAAAACTATCGATAATAAAGCGATTGCCGAAAAAGGTCTGGCCGAACTGGGAAACATGAGTATTAAAGAGAAAGGCTTGGGCGTTATCTTTATTTTTGCTCTGCTGGGATGGATATTCTCGGGCTATATTGGCATGAATGAAGCTTCGGTCGCCGTCAGTGTCATGAGTATTACGTTATTATGCGGCGTCGTGAGCTGGGATGATATTTTAAAAAATAAAGGCGGCTGGAGTACATTAATATGGTACGGCGGCATTATTGGTCTCAGCTCGACGTTGGCAAAAAGCGGATTTTTTACCTGGCTGGCGGACAGCCTGTCTCACCACTTTGATTTCAGCGGTATGGGCGGGGCTGTGGTACCTATATTGCTGCTTGCGAGTATTTTGGTGCGCTATTTATTTGCTTCCGGCGGGGCCTACGTGGCGGCGATGGTGCCGGTATTTGCCACTCTGGGTCTGGTGAGTGGTACGCCGCCGATGGTGTTGGCTCTGGCGATTCTGTTCTCTAACTCTTACGGTGGCTGTGTGACTCACTATGGCGGTGCTGCCGGGCCGGTGGTCTTTGCCGCAGGCTATAATGACATCAAATCCTGGTGGATTATCGGCCTGACGGTTTCACTTATCACCTATGCGGTGCAACTGTTGATTGGCATCCCATGGTGGGAGTTTCTGATTAGCCACGGCTGGTTGTAAGGCGGGGCGCGTTAATTACTGTCAGCGAAGTAAAAATCCCGACCTCAAGTCGGGATTTTACGTTTGAATAGAGACTGCTGTTAACGCAACTGACACGCCTGCTCAGTCCTTTGGCTGACTAGATGCGTGAACGTTTGCAGCGGGCAATATCCTTCGGCAGTCTGGTCATTGCACCCCGGTATTTTGAGTTGCACACGTCCCGCCGGTTCTTTCAGTGTCAGCGGAGTCTGCTCACGCAACTGCACCAGCGTCTGATACATCATATTCACGCTAACGAACTGTTTCCCGGCTTTATCTGACCAGCGCTCAAAAACCAGCGCGCCGCCCGGTGGGGTATTGTCGGGCTGTCCTGGCAGTGTCCATGACATATCCAGCATCCCTGAAATATTGGCGATATTGGTGTCGTGGCCGGCAATAAACAGGATCTTATTATCCGGGGAGATCTCCGGCATTTTGCTGGCGGCGGCGTTCGGATCAAGCGCATTGGCGATGGTTTGTAATAATGGCGTACCGTTATGTTTGGCGATATAAGGCGTGCGCGACATCAAATTGAACTGCGCATTATGTAATTTCAGCAAAGACGTCCACTCCTGTTCCGAGTGAATGTTACCCCAAGCAGGCTGCGGCATTCCCTGCGATTGTTCCAGCAGGAAGATTTCTGCCAGCGTGGACGAAAGCCCGACGGCCCCTTCGAGAGCGACTTTATTTCCGTTGTCGGTTATCGACAATCTGGTCGGCATCGCTTGCGCCAGGTCGCAGCTTTTATCTGTGTGATGTTGCTGACAATACGCTGATTTTGGAAAATCGAGCACGGTGTTCATCAGCGCCAGAGAAGGAAGGAATTGCTGATTAAGCGTATCAACAGGCACTCCCGCCTGCTTTTCAACGGCCTGTTGCACCTGACCTTTGTCCATTGAACAGACACCGGCTTTAACCGGGTGGAACAACGGATCAACCTGTTTGAGATTCTGCTGGTGGTGAATGACTACACCGCATTCTGGGGCAATGCCTGCCAGAAAAGCTTCGCCCGTTTTACGCGTACGCTGATCGACGTCCGCCCAGACATACACCGAATTGGGAGCAGGGCAATCTCCCTTTGAAAGAATGCCTTGTTGTTGAAACGTCTGCCGGTAAAACCCGCCCATCAGGCTGACCAAATGCGCTCCGCGCGGCGTGAGGTAACCTAATTTAACCGGCCATTCCGGCCAGCCATTAGGCGTAACATCGCGCAGGGTTTGCGTCATTTTAGTGGGCGAGCGCACGCCGTGGCGGCTGAGTATGACCACCTTTTCCAGCTGATAACCAGGAGGCGGTGCGACGTCAGCATAAGCCATTGAACTAAAATAAGATGTTGCGGTAAGAGCGAGCAGTATTCCATTACGAAGAGAAAAGTTTTTGCCTTTAAGCACAGAGATTGTCATTTACAGCCTCTTTATTGTTTGAAACGTTGAACTGCAATTTTAGCCAAGCCTACTCACATTGTGCCGCAATCAGGTTCTTCAGACCGATGTTTACAGAAAATAAGAGACGTCACGCGCTGTTTTCACCCAGTGCTTCTCTGAGCGCATTGATAAAGCTGCGCACTTTAACCGTTTGCCGCATTCCCGCCGGTGTGAGGACGTGCATGGACCGCGAAGGTCCTTCGTAATCGGATAACACCTGTACCAGTCGTCCCGCCCTGATCTCTTCATTCAGCACATCCTCCGGGCCCAGCGTCACGCCGTACCCTCTGACTGCCGCATGGAGCAGCGCTCTCCAGTCATTAGCACGAAAGCGACTTTTGGGCTGGATCTCCTGAGTTTCACCTTCTTTGCAAAACAACCAGCGGCAGGGTATCTGAGGAGACCAAATTCCATAAATCAGGCATGAGTGAAGGGCCAGGTCTGCGGGTGTTTGGGGCACACCGTACCTGGCCAGATAGCCGGGCGAGGCACAGGCTATCAGCCGGTAAGGCCTGAGCGGATAAGCATTCATGGGGCTGTCGTTTAGTTCACCAATGCGCAGAATGACTTCATACCCTTCCTCAACCGGATCTACCAAGCGGTCATTTAGAGTTAGCTCGACCTGCGTATCAGGATACTTATCCAAATATTGTGTAATGAACGGCGTCAGCGTCGAGGCGCCAAAGGTGACGGGCGCATTGACCCGAATTGTGCCCGATGGGGTGGCTTTCATTTCCAGAGCAATGGCATCTGCAGCCTCGGCTTCTGACAGCACGACTTTGCAGCGTTCATAGTAGTTGCGGCCAATATCCGTCAGATGTTGGCGGCGGGTCGTGCGGCTTAACAGGGCTGTACCCAGACGTGATTCGAGACGGGCAATATGCTTTGCCACCATCTGCGGCGAAATTCTTAACGCGTTCGCCGCCGCTGCGAAGGATCCCAGCTCTGCGGCCCGGACGAAGACATTCATGCTGGTTAACCGGTCCACGATTCCCTCTCTTTTGTTGTTTATCTATGGCTTTGATGGCTATTTATCAACACAGAGTATCGAATTATCTTAATCTTTCGGTAGCTAAATGAAAGGTGAGAATGATGAACATAGGCATTATCGGAGCGGGATTTGTTGGTCGTGCGGTCGCGAAACTGGCGATTCAGGCCGGGCATCGGGTCATGGTCAGTAATTCACGAGGGCCACAGACGCTGTTCAGCCTGAAGCCAATGTTGGGTTGCGAAATTGGTACTGCCCCGCAGGCGGCGAGTTTTGGTGACATCGTAGTGATCGCGGTTCCTCTGACGGCCATCGGGCAGTTGCCAGTGGCCGAACTTACCGGGAAACCAGTGATTGATGCCGTTAACTATTACCCTGAACGGGATGGACAGGTAGCAGAACTGGACAAGCAGGAGACCACCACCAGTGAGTATCTGGCCGGTTTTTTGCCGCGAGCGAAAATAACTAAGGCCTTCAATGCAATTCAGATGTCCCATCTCGAAAACGATGGGTTGCCTGCCGGAGACCTTGCGCGCTGCGCACTGCCTCTTGCCGGGGATGACGCAGAAACTAAGAAACAGGTCGTCGCTCTTTACGATGCTTTTGGCTTTGATGCGGTGGATGCGGGCGCACTCTGCGAAGGCTGGCGGTTCCAGCGCGGAATGCCGAGTTATTGCGTACGGATGACAAAGAGGGAGCTGAAGGGCGCTCTGGCAGACGCACGCCGTCCTGAGCCGGTGGCAATTTAGCTGGCCACTCCCCCCATTGCTCATTAATGGATAAGTAATCAATAAAATCTTTGATGGCAAAGGGGGGTTCAGCCAGTACTGTTTCTGAAACTTACCCCACTTAATAGGATGAAAAGGTGAGCAATCAGGCAGCTGAACCCCTTTATAACGTATTGGTACATCAGGTTTCGCGTCCAACAGGCGAACCGTCGCCACAGCATTTTCAGTTTGTGAAAGAGCCTCTGCCCGCTTTGGCTGACGGCGCGGCTTTAGTCGAGAACATCCATTTTTCCGTCGACCCTTACATGCGTGAATGTATGGATGGGGACTGGGAACTCAATGAAGCGCTGGAGGGGCGAACCCTTGGGCGGGTGATCCGTTCAAATAGTGCTGAATTGCTGCCTGGTAGCTGGGTCTTTCACCGACAGGGATGGCGCTTATATGCTCATGTAGTGCCAGAGGAGGTGAGAGTGCTGGTGCCTGTTGAAGGCGTGCCGCTCACGGCCTGGCTAAGTGTTCTTGGTGGTACGGGCCTTACTGCTTGGGTTGCGCTGACCCAAATCGCGGGTCTGCAGGCCGGGGAGTCGTTATATATCTCCGCGGCTGCGGGAGGGGTGGGGACTGCTGCGGCCCAGTTTGCGGCCCTGCTCGGCGCCAGACGGATTGTCGGCAGCACAAGCAATGCGCGCAAAGCAACAATTCTGACGCAACGTCTGGGTTATACCGACGCATTTGTCTATCAGTCAGGACAGATTAGTGCGCAACTCACCGAGATCATCCCGCAAGGGATTGATATCTATCTGGACAATGTAGGCGGTGAGCAACTTGAAGCTGCAATCGATGCGTTTAGGGACAACGGGCGTGCAGCGTTGATCGGTGCTGTGGCTCAGTACAGTGCATTGCATCCGCCAGCCGCTCCACGCAATCTGTTTGATATCGTGGGCAAAAGTTTAATGCTGAAAGGCTTTCTGGTGCGTGATTATCAGCATCTGCAGCAAGAGCTGGAAGCATTTATTATTCCCCATATCCAGAGTGGCAACGTGGTGGTGGAGGAAAATATTACCTTTGGCTTCAATAATATTGTCGATGTATTTCTCTCAATGCTGAACGGCGGAAATATAGGTAAAGCGCTTGTCAGCATTGAATCGGGGATATGATTGCAGACCCTGTACATGCTCTGCATAAACAGGAGAGGGGGAATGGCGTGACGTCATTATTCGATTTAAAAAGCCAAGCGACTACCTTGCCTGAAGCCTGGCGGTCACGAATTCTGGGCAACGTCGGTCCGGTAAATTTGAAGGTGTTACGGATGAATACGCAACCAGTCGTGGAAGAAGTACATCACTACGATGAAGGATTACTGGTGATCGACGGAGTACTGGAATTGCGCTTATCAGGTGAATCCGTTAGCGTACGCGCCGGTGAGCTGTTCGTCGTGAAAGCGGGAACTCCTCATACCGTTGAGGCCGGCAGTTCGGGAACACTGGTCATTATTGATTTACCCGAATAAGCATTGCAGGATCAGGCCCACAACAGACATAAAAAAATCCACGCAAAGACGTGGATTTTTAGCAGCAACAGGTGGCCCGGCTTATTTAATTTCAGTTACAAAGTCTTCGCGGCTGCGACGCACTTTCTTCAGATTAACCAGCCAGTCACCTTCCGTTGCACGATAACCGAGCGGAAGCATGACAACGCTGCGTAAGTTCTTTGATTTTAAATCGAGGATCTCATCAACAGCTGCTGGGTCGAATCCTTCCATTGGCGTTGCATCAACCTCTTCGAACGCAGCTGCAATCAGTGCTGCACCCAGACCAATATAAGCCTGACGTGCTGCCGCCTGGTAATTGGCCTCGGTTCCCCGTTCAGCGACAATACCCAACAACATCTGGCGGTAATTTTCCCATCCTTCGTTTTTAAAACCCCGGACGTCATTGGTCAGGTCGAACATCATATTCACGCGATCGGCTGTAATGTCATCCCATGCAGCAAATACCAGCAGGTGCGAACAATCGGTCACCTGGGCCTGATCCCACGACACGGTTCGGATTTTGGCGCGGATGTCCGGGTTGGTCACGACAAAGAGCTCAAACGGCTGAAGCCCGCTCGACGTCGGTGCCAGACGCACCGCTTCTACGATGCGTTCGAGTTTTTCAGCCGACACGCTTTTGGTTGCATCGAATTTTTTGGTTGCGTAACGCCATGCCAGTCTTTCGTTTAAGGTCGTCATCTTGTTTTCCTGAAGGATATGTTGAGAAGTGGCGCGTTGATGCTGGGATAATCATTTTCCCAAATAGCGATAAATAATCGCATTATCCTACAGGCTGTGTTTTGTGATTTTGAGCCCTGACAGGAGCAGAAGGGACACTGTTTTCAATACAAAAAAATCCACGCTTTCACGTGGATTCTTCGAATCATTAATTATCACCGACAACGCCCATTGGCGTCGGCTGAATCAGACGTTGAACAGGAAGTTCATCACGTCGCCATCTTTAACGATGTAATCTTTACCTTCTGAACGCATTTTGCCGGCTTCTTTCGCACCTTGTTCACCTTTGTAGGTGATGAAGTCGTCAAAGGCGATGGTTTGCGCGCGGATGAACCCTTTTTCGAAGTCGGTGTGGATTTTACCCGCGGCCTGTGGAGCGGTGGCGCCAACAGGGATGGTCCATGCACGGACCTCTTTCACGCCAGCCGTGAAGTAAGTTTGCAGGTTCAGCAGCTCATAACCGGCGCGGATCACGCGGTTAAGACCCGGCTCTTCCAGGCCCATTTCAGCCATAAATTCTGCACGGTCTTCATCTTCGAGTTCGGCGATATCAGACTCAACGGCGGCACATACGGCAACTACTACGGAACCTTCAGCCTCCGCGATTTTACGCACAGTGTCGAGGTAGGGGTTATTTTCATAACCGTCTTCGTTGACGTTAGCGATGTACATGGTTGGCTTGAGGGTCAGGAAGCTCAGGTAGCGGATGGCCGCTTTATCTTCATCGGTAAGGTCCAGCGCACGCAGCATACCGGCTTCAGAAAGCTGTGGCAGGCATTTTTCCAGCGCGGCCAGTTCGGCTTTGGCGTCTTTGTCGCCGCCTTTGGCACGTTTTTGTACGCGATGGATAGCACGTTCACAAGTGTCGAGATCTGACAGAGCCAATTCGGTGTTGATAACGTCAATGTCATCAGCCGGATCCACTTTGTTGTTAACGTGGATGATATTGTCATTCTCGAAGCAACGTACCACGTGACCGATAGCTTCGGTTTCGCGGATGTTAGTCAGGAACTGGTTGCCCAGGCCTTCACCTTTGGATGCGCCTTTTACCAGGCCAGCGATATCCACGAATTCCATGGTGGTTGGCAGAATGCGCTGAGGTTTTACGATGGCGGCCAACTGGTCGAGGCGTGAATCAGGCATCGGTACCACGCCGGTGTTAGGTTCGATGGTACAGAACGGGAAGTTAGCTGCTTCGATACCCGCTTTGGTCAGCGCATTGAACAGAGTAGATTTACCGACGTTCGGCAGGCCCACGATACCGCATTTGAATCCCATGTTGTTCTCACCTTAATATCTTAATAATCAAGCAATTAATGTTAATTGCACGATGTAATGACCATAATAGGCCGCATTATACACGCAATCGCTTTTTTTCTCGAATCCCTGTCATCCTTCGAGCTGCCTCTGCGCTGGCTGCGTTCGCTCATCCCTGTCGTTTACTGGTGTAAGCTCCCCGGGGTTCATTCACTTGTTGCCATAATGCACCCCGAATGATGTAGGGCATTCCTGCTCGTCATCGAACAATCCAAACCTTGCTTCACCGGGGGCATTTTTAGATACTTGTCACAATTATTTAACTGACTGGAAATAAACCGGATGTTTTATGTTTAGCCTGCGTACCCTGAAATTGTCAGACGTGAAGAACGAAACGCTGGCAGGATTTGTGGTTGCGGTGTCGATGATCCCGGAAGCCGTTGGATTCTCGCTGGTGGCCGGTTTGTCACCCATTGTGGGTCTGCACACGGCTTTTATTATCGGATTAGTGACCGCGCTATTTGGCGGCAAGCCGGGCATGGTATCGGGTGCCGCGGGGTCCATTGTGGTGGTGTTGATGAGTCTGGCGGCGCAGCACGGCATGGGTTACGTGCTGTGGGCGACCATTTTTGCCGGGGTGATTCAGATGCTGATTGGCGCTTTCCGGCTGGGAAAATTCATCCGCCTGGTGCCACTGCCTGCTATCCACGGTTTTGTTAACGGGCTGGCGATCGTCATTATGTTGGCGCAGCTACACATGATTGCCGGGCAGGGGGGGCTGATGTACGGGCTGGTGCTGTTGGCCATTGTGGTCGTGGTGTTTTTCCCAAGACTGACGCGCGTTATCCCCGCGTCACTGGCTGCACTCATTGTGGTGTCGGCCGTGGCGATTGGTTTTAATCTGCATACGTTGCGAGTAGGGGATTTGGCGGACATCTCCGGTGCCTTGCCGCACTTCAGCCTGCCGGTGGTGCCGTTTAACCTTGAGATGGTCAAGGTGGTGCTGCCGTATGCGGTTGTGATCGCGTTAGTGGGGCTTATCGAATCCCTGCTAACCATGACGGTGCTTGATGAGATGGGCGGCCATAAAGGCAACGGTAATCGTGAATGTCTTGCGCAGGGGGCAGGGAATACAGTCTGCGGACTGTTTGGTTGTTTTGCCGGATGCGCGATGATCGGGCAGTCGATCATCAATTTTACGTCGGGTGGACGTGGGCGCATTTCCGGCATTGTCGGTGCCGTTTTACTGATTTTGTTTGTGGTCATTCTGTCAGGGTACATCGGACTGTTACCGGTGGCGGCGCTGGCGGGGATCATGTTAGTGGTGTGTTATAACACGTTTGAATGGAGTTCCCTGCGGCGCTTACGTCGGATGCCTAAAGCCGATGCGCTGGTGATGGTGATCGTCACACTGATCACTATTTTCACCGATCTGGCGGTGGCGGTGATCAGCGGCGTCATTATTTCAACGCTGGTGTTTGCCTGGCAGCAGGCGCGTATCCGTATCCGTGAGCATAAAACCAAAGGCGAACTGACGGTCTATAAGCTCGACGGACCGCTGTTCTTTGGCTCTGCCGCGGCCTTTGCTGAACTGTTCGAACCGCAGAATGATAGGCAAAATGTGGTACTGGATTTTGCCGGTACGCGGGTGATGGATTCAAGCGGTGTTGAGGCAATCGACAAGCTGACTGCGCGTTATCTGGAGGCCGGGAAAACAATCCGTTTGCGCCATTTAAGCAGTGACTGCGTGAGTTTGTTGAAAAAAGCCGGGCCGTTTTGCAGCCATGAGCTGGATGACCCTGACTATTATGTCGCAGAAGATACCCTCTGACGGAGGGAATTAACACGGGGTTCAACAGCGCGAACCCCGTTGGACGGTTCAGTTAAGCCTGCGCTTTAAAACTGTGCAGACGCTGAACGGTTTTTTCGAGCCCCTCTTTCATCAGCATCTCAGTACAACGCAAGGACTCGTCAATTGCCTCATCAATCAACTTCTGTTCGCTGGCAGGCGGCTTGCCGAGCACAAATCCCACCACCTTACTTTTATCACCCGGATGGCCGATGCCAATGCGCAGACGGTAAAAATTCGGATTGTTGCCCAGTTTACTTTGAATATCTTTCAGCCCGTTGTGACCGCCATTGCCGCCACCGAGTTTAATTTTTGCCACACCCGGTGGAATATCCAACTCATCATGGGCAACCAGAATTTCATCTGGCTCGATGCGATAGAAATTAGCCATTGCCAGCACCGCTTTACCGCTCAGATTCATGAAGGTCGTCGGCACCAGCAGGCGGACGTCCTGTCCGGACAACGACAGGCGAGCGGTGTAGCCGTAAAATTTACTCTCTTCTTTCAACTGCTGATTGTGCTGGCGGGCGAGAAGGTCGACGTACCAGGCACCTGCGTTATGTCGCGTTTGGGCGTATTCTGCGCCAGGATTGGCCAGACCCACTATTAATTTAATGCTGCTCACGTTAGTTTCGCTTCTTCATGAGGTGACGTTCAGGGCGGTAGTTTACCTGCGCAACCTGGCTGTGCCAAACGTGGGGAGGAGAATTAGCGTCTATTACTTTTGAAGGTGAATAATATGGGTTGCATACTATTCACCCTTCGAAGCTAAATGGCGGGATTACGTAAAGATTTGTCATCCAATGTTTCACGACTGTGATCGTTGCCGCAAAGTTAAATCGGGTCGCCGACTACACTTTAGTCAGGAAAAGCAGATATGCGTGGCTGTTTAATTGATGGATTACAGGAGGTGACATATGAAACGTAAAACCGCAGCAGTATTAGGCAACGTGCTGATGGGGCTTGGTCTGGTCACTATGGTCGGCGGAGTCGGATACTCCATTCTTAACCAATTGCCTAATCTGGGTTTACCGCAGTTTCTTGCTCACGGTGCCGTCGCCAGTATTTTCGTCGGCGCGATCTTGTGGTTGGTGGGAGCAAGAGTCGGTGGGCGCGAACGTGTAGCTGACCGTTATTTCTGGGTGCGTCATTATGATGCCCGCTGCCGTAAAAGCCACCGTCATCCGTAACTTTCTGCTATCAGAGGGGGCACTAAAATAGCCTTCTGATACAAAGAAAACCCGTTATCGCCAAGGCCATAACGGGTTTTTTTATTGTCTATTTTTACCGCTTCGATCTTTTGACGCAATAATCAATTAACCCTTCCGCATGGGAAGGGAAAGTGATTAATGTTCGAACATGGCTGAAATAGATTCTTCATTGCTGATGCGGCGAATAGCTTCAGCCAGCATGCCTGACAGCGTCAGGGTTCGTACTTTTTTCAGCGCGCGGATTTCAGCGGAGAGCGGGATGGTATCGCATACAATCACTTCGTCGATGACGGAGTTTCTGATGTTTTCCACCGCATTACCGGAGAAGATCGGGTGAGTTGCGTAAGCAAACACACGCTTTGCACCGCGTTCTTTCAGTGCTTCAGCGGCTTTACACAGTGTACCGCCTGTGTCGATCATGTCATCAACCAGCACGCAGTCACGGCCTGCCACATCACCAATAATGTGCATGACCTGAGAAACGTTTGCGCGAGGGCGACGTTTATCGATGATAGCCATATCGGTGTCATTAAGCAGTTTAGCGACGGCGCGTGCACGGACAACACCGCCAATATCCGGGGAAACCACAATTGGGTTTTCCAGATTTTGTTGCAGCATATCTTCCAGCAGGATGGGACTACCGAACACGTTATCAACCGGTACGTCGAAGAAGCCCTGGATCTGTTCGGCGTGTAAATCTACGGTAAGAACGCGGTCAACACCCACGCTGGAAAGGAAATCAGCAACGACTTTAGCGGTGATTGGCACACGGGCTGAACGCACCCGGCGATCCTGACGTGCATAACCGAAATAAGGGATGACAGCGGTGATACGACCGGCGGAAGCGCGGCGTAAGGCATCAACCATCACGACCAGTTCCATCAGGTTATCGTTAGTAGGCGCGCAGGTGGACTGGATAATGAAAATATCTCCGCCACGTACATTTTCGTTGATTTGCACACTTACT
>Ga0105854_1000044_pt1 | contig 79205 bp, 73 predicted proteins | sample OrgsoiDNA_201058_FD_89679 | JGI IMG/M metagenome (GOLD analysis project Ga0105854, IMG submission 89679) | Permafrost soil microbial communities from the Arctic, to analyse light accelerated degradation of dissolved organic matter (DOM) -... | ecosystem: Environmental > Terrestrial > Soil >... | reverse complement strand
CTGCCAAAAGCGATTAAGTGGTCTGATGCGTGCTTTCGTTGCACGGGGACCTTTGACCATGCGCCATTCGTCGCCAGTTCTGCAATGCAGGGGTAATCGTCCTTTTCGTGCATGTATGGACCCGACGCCTTTTGCAAGCTTCTTGTTCGTGATGTCAAAACGGTCTGCATGCATGTATACGGCTTGCCAGATGGGCAGATGCCGAAGCACGCCCGCAGCCTCGATGAGATCCGCGCATCCCGTCCTTAGCAAAATCGCGGCTCGCCACGAGTGGCAGCCGGCACGAAAAACAGGCTTCGGGATGCTGGTTCAACCTATCTCGTCATCACTTTGAGAAGCTTCGCAAACCAGTGTGCGGGTGTTGGCCTCCTTGTAAGCGGGTTTTGGGATTATGCGGTCGCGGTTCGGGTTATGTAGGTCGCATCGCTGCTGAGCAATGCCTGAATGATTCGCGCGTTCTTGTTGGCCAGTGCGACCGCCGCGCAGTTATGCCCGCGTCGAGCCATGAGGTGTTGAAGCCAGACGCTCTGGGGATCAGTTTTAGTTGGAGCATAGCGCAGCACAGCCCGCGCGCCATGAATCAGCAAGGTCCGCAAGTATGTGTCGCCGCGGCGGCTAATGCCATGCAAGCGTGGCTTGCCGCCAGACGAATACTGTCGAGGCACGAGTCCTAGCCAGGCGGACAGATGCCGGCCGTTGCGAAACTGCCTAGCGTCGCCGACCGCGGCAACAACGGCCGTGGCGGTAATCGGACCAATGCCGGGGATCTCGGCGATCTTCTTGCAGAGCGTGGATTTCTTCATGAACGATTGAATGGATGCCTCGATGAGGCGAACACGTTCTTCAATGGCGCTCAGGTGCTGCAGAAGTTCGGTGAGCAGGGTCTGGCAAAACGAAGTCAGTTCATCTGCGCTCGTGTGCAGAATTTCCGGCATCGCCCGCTTGAAAGCTTCCGGTGAGCGCGAAATCGCCAACCCACGTTCGCCGAGTAAGCCACGCATCTGGTTGATCAGCGCAGTACGATGACGCAGCATGACAGCGCGCATGCGGTGTGCAGCCTGGATGTCTTGTTGTTCGACTGACTTGATCGTCACGAAGCGCATCGTGGGTCGGCTGGCAGCCTCGACGATCGCTTCCGCGTCGTTGCGGTCGTTCTTGTTCGTCTTGACGAACGGTGCGACATATTGCGGGCTGATCAACCGGACTTCGATACCAAGCGACTGGAAACGCCTCGCCCAGTGGTGCGCGGTGCCGCACGCTTCCATGACGACCACCTTGGGATTTAACGCGCGCACGGATTCGAAGAATGAACTCCGCGAAACCTTCGCCCGATGCACAACATGACCACGCCGATCAGCGCCGTGGAGCTGGAAGATTTGCTTCGCGAGATCAATGCCGAGAACGTCGATTTCCATGATGAGCCTCCACACCTCAGGGTGAGTGCATAAGTGTCCCTCGAAGGTGGCGTCGGGTCCATCTCAGTAAAATCTGGCGGGGGCCTCGTGCAGACCCGCTTGTAGTAAGGCTCTATGGTTCGTGGGCTTTCACGCCCGCCACGATTGCGCAAGCTGTTGATCGATATGGACTTTCAAGATCCGAGCGCCACATTTTTCATGCTGTCTCCACCCGCAACGCCCCATCTCAACAGCGGACGAAACAGGCATCCGAGTCTCGAGGATACTCACGACTCATGGCGTCTGAATCATTTCCACAAAACGCACCGCGTTTCGGCCTTGCTACCGAACGCCTCCTCACCCGGAATGGTTGCAATGATCTTGTAGTAGTCCCACGGCTCAGTCGATTCCAGCGGAGTCTTCACTTGCATCAGGAACATATCGTGGATCATGCTCCCGTCCTTTCGGATGTAGCCTTTCGCATAAAAGTCGTCGATTTTCACCTTGCGCAATTGCGCCATCACCTTGGCACCGTCTGTTGACCCAACCGCTCGCACAGCTTTGAGGTAAGTCATTGTCGCGGAGTAGTCGGCGGCCTGGAGACTTGAAGGCATCTTCTTCGTTTTGTCAAAGAAGCGCCGCGACCACGCACGCGTCGCCGCATCCTTGTTCCAGTACCAACTATCTGTCAGCACTAGGCCCTGCGCGGCCCCAAGGCCTAGACTGTGAATATCGTCGATGGAAACGAGCAACGCCGCGATCTTCATCGTCTTGGTTATGCCGAATTCTTTCGCTGCCTTGATCGAGTTGACCGCATCCCCGCCGGCATTCGCGAGTCCTAGAACTTGTGCCTCTGAACCTTGAGCCTGCAAGAGGAACGAAGAGAAATCAGATGCTGAGAGGGGATGCCGCACGGCACCAAGCACTTGGCCGCCATTCGCCTTGACCACGTCGGACGCGTTTTTCTCCAAGGCCTTACCGAACGCGTAGTCGGCCGTCAGGAAGTACCAGGTCCTGCCACCTTGCCGTGTCACAGCAGACGCCGTTCCTTTCGCTAACGCCATCGTGTCGTAGGCATAGTGCACGGTATAGGGCGTGCATTGCTCGTTCGTGAGGGTGTCCGCGCCTGCGCCGACGTTGATGTACGGTACCTTCCTTTCGCCAGTGACTTGGTTGGTCGATAGCGCCGTCGCTGAGTTTGTTCCGCCGATAATTAGATTGACCCCGTCTCGGTCTATCCACTCGCGCGCACGCGATGCCGCAATGTCCGCCTTGTTCTGATGGTCCGAATAGACAAGCTCAATCGGTTTTCCGTCCACCTGGCCGCCGAAATCGGAGATCGCCATGCGAATCGCCTCAAGGCCGCCTTGTCCGTCGTTCTCGGCGTAAAGACCCGAGAAGTCCGTGATAAAACCGATCTTTACTGAATCGCCAGCGGCCGCAGCGCAGCCCGGCTTATATGCAGTGCCAAATGCCAGAGCAAACCAAACCAAGAGCGTCCGCGCACGCGTCATCTCTCTCATATCGATCTCCACAGGTTCTTTCCTGCGCGGCAGCGACGCTATGCGTACATCTCGTTGCAGTGTAATAAGTGGCCACTTACCAAAACCTGCTCGTGTGTGCATGGCGCGCGGCGCGGCACCGGCATCTCAAGCACCTAGATGATCGCCTCCTTTTGCAGACACGGCCAGCCTCGATTTGGTTGATGGCCAAATGACACTCTCGTTGGCTAGCAGGCGACGTTGACCGCGAAAGATGCTCTTGGCTGGCGGTCGCAATTGCTTTTAAACCCAGAGGTCACTTCCTCGCCAGATCGGACGCTCGTTCGTTAAGGCACGCCTTTTCGGAAAGGACCGAAGTTGGCCGCCTGCTGCCTGGGCTTGACGTTCAGCCTTAACCTCAACCCAGTCGAGACCTTTGACCTAGGACGCGCTGAATCCGCAACAACCTAGTTTCGGATACTTTTAATAATCACACGATTCACGCAACCGAAGCATAGACATCACGGAGCCGTTGGTCGATTTCACGGCGACTTTCGGCAAAGGTGAACGATGCGGCAGCACGGCGCGCAGTGCCCTGACGCTATCTTCGGAGCGGAGAGCCCAATATATTTCGGCCTGGTTCCGACGCGCAATAGAAAATTTTGCATGGGGGTCAGTTTCCCTCTTGCGAGACAGTGAAAGAATCGACCAGCTTGTCAAACATAGTCCTGCCGACAGCTTGATCAGCAGCCACGCCCTTAACGAACTCGTTCATAGACAGAGGTCCGGCTTTAGACACGTCGGAATTTTTGTAGAGCTTTTCGGCATCCTCGGTCGCCAAACCACCGCATTTCATTAGATCCGCAACTCGCCTACAGTCAGCTTGTTGCGTGGTCTTCGTCCGCTTGGACGAAGACCACGCAACAGCGAGTGATGTAGCTCAGCGTTTCCGATGCCGCAGTCACAGAAGTGGCTATCGTCATAACTTTCCCGAAAAACTTCGTCGGCGCAAAGAACAGCGCAGCTTTCAACGTCCCAACGTGTACGCGACAGCGGTCGGCGAGTTCTCTATTGGACGCAGGATCCCATCACGTCCAAACTGCGCCCTGCGCGTTCCTGGCAACTCCGATTGAAACCTGTCCCACATTTCTGGATTTCTGAAGTTAACCCTGGGTTCTGGTAAGAACGCCGGCCGGGCTGCAAGACGATGTCGCTGTGACAATTCGCCGAGGGATTGGTTGCAGGCCTATATTCCCCCTAACAGGGGTGGATGTGCCGCGTGGCGACTCACACGCTCGCTCAGGCGTTTAAGCGATGTTGTATCGCGATGCTGCCTTACCGCTTTGTGCGGCCTGGCGCAACGCGAAACGCGCGTTGTCGTACGCGATCCACAAATCAGCGTTCTCCACAGAGGGAAACGTTATTCGCTCACCCATGTCGAGGCCGGCCAAAGCTGCATCGACGCAGTTCTCAGCGGTCATAACGGTAGCCGGATCGAGATTGGAAACAGGCACGCCGGACAACTCCCAGATGTCCGTCGCGGTTGCGGCAGGCATCACCAGTTGCACAACGATATTGGTCTCCGCTAACTCTTCTTGCAAGCTGCGAGTGAAGTTCATCACGTAAGCCTTCGTGCCACTATAAGCGCCACTGAATGGGAAGGTGTGGAAGCCAAGCACCGAGCCAATGTTCACGAGAGTGCCGCTGTTTCTCGCCTTGAAATGAGGCAGCACAGCGTGGCTCAGGCGCGCGAGCGCAGTTACATTGACGCCCGTCATAGCGTCAATCTGATCTGCAGACAACAATGCTAGCGGTGCCAACGTTGATGTGCCCGCATTGTTGACAAGTAGCGTGATACTGGAATAGGCTGCAACGATCTTCACCACACTGCCGAGATCTTTCGGTGCAGCTAGGTCGGCGACTACGATCCGAATCTCCGCGCCAAAACTGGCATTCAGCGTTTGGGCCAAGGCCGTCAGTCTATCCCCGCGGCGGGCCACGAGAATCAGATCGTAGCCTCGCTCAGCCAAGCGAGTTGCATATATTTTCCCAAGACCTGCCGAGGCGCCCGTGACGACGGCGGTGCCCTTGCTAGTTTGCTGGTTCATGTTCCGTTCCTTTCAAAAAAGAGAGTGCCGGTTGAACTTGCGGTCCATTGCGCCGCTGATAATGGTGCCCAAAGGAAGGCCCTATGGGATCGAGGCGTCGCTGGCAGCGCACCCGACTGCACATGCGTTTCGTTGCCATCCGTAATTTGTGGTCGAACCACGTCGAACGTTTTTTGCGTTGATTGCCGAGAAGGCCATTGGTCGCGTGTCGTTCGCTTCAGTCAGGCATCGTATCCGACCCATCGATCAGTTCGTTTCTCGCTGCAACAAAAGTGCACACCATTTATGTCGACTATTTCCACTGACTCCATCCTCAAACCACTGCGAACTTTGTTCGCGAATCAGCGGAACAGAACAGTAAAAGACGAGCGGCTATGCACCAAGCAACGACTGGCGGATATTTAAGCCCGTGTTCTTTTCATCGCTTCGTCAGCATCAGGCACCATGGGTAAAATGCAGGCGTCCGGTCGTTACCATGCCCAAGGTTCAAGCACCACTTTCCCGGTAGTCTAACGATCCTCGAGCAACCTGTGCGCTTCGGCTGCGGCCGACAGTGGCAGTTTAATACCAACATGCAGTTGCAAACATCCCGCAAGTACATGCCCGACAATAACAGCGAGCTTCGATGCGATCAGCTCCGGCTGCTGGAAGTAAGCGCCAATATAAAATCCAGTGACCGACTCGTTTGGAACCTTAAGACGCTGAGGATTGACGGTCGCTGCGTCACCGCTGGATTGGCCAATACGACCATCCGCGCGAGCGCGTCTAGCGCGCGACCAACCGTCACACCTCCCGACATCTCAAGCACGATATCGACACCTCGTCCGCCCGTCAGCGCCCTCACCTGCGCGGCCCAGTCGGGGGACGTGTAATCGATCGACAGATCTGCTCCGATCGACTCGGCAAAGCGGCGCTTCCCTGCCGTGCTGGCAGCACCGTTCACAGTCCCGGCGCTAGCCAGCTTCGCCAGAGAACCACCGAAGGAGCAGACGCCCCCGGCAGCGGCGTCCGCCGGGACGCCAGCAATGCTGTCAACCCCTGGACGTATGCGCGAATTTAAGCGCGCAAGTAGCGTGATCGAGGTCGCGTGTGTTACGGCATCAGCCGGTGTTCGTTGCAGCCAGCTGTTTCGCGAAGTTGAATAGCAACAAATCGCTGTTGTCCTCGCCAGCAGCGCGCTGCGGCAACTCAGCGAGGACCTAGCAGATAAGCATGCGGTTCGAAGCCGCATACGCGACAGTTAAGCATCAGGCTGTAGATCACGGCGCCCGCCTTTGCACCGGCGACCGTATCACTGAACATCCACGACTTTCTTCCAGGTCTGGATCGGTTGATATCCTGATCAATTGCCGATGGCACGCCGACGAGCAACACCGTTCCAATAATTGCAATGATTAGCGCAACGACGGTTCGGGTGTTGAATCGATCGCCCAGCCATACTACCGATATTGGTGCAACGAAGATCGGCGCCCCGCAGATGCCGATCAGCGCCGAGATGGCCACGCGCTCGATGACAAGCACGTAGGTCATCTGGTAGAACGCCATGCCGAGTCCGAGTGCGATGAGCACCCATATGCCGCGCGGCGTCAAACGCGTGATCCAGGTGCCCGTGCGAATACGCGCCATCACGAGCAGAAATGGTAACGACAACGCGAGTCTCGACAAGCTGATCGATACCGCGTCCGCTCCTGCTAACCTTCGCAATACATTGATATGAACCCTATGGCGCCCCATAACGTTGTAGCGGTGAGGACCATGCCCCCCTTCTCTGGTGGTCGTGTCGGCAGCGGTGCCCGAGGCGGGACGCAGAATCGAATTGACGCTTTCCATATCACTCCCTGAATGCGATGTTGAACAAGTTCAATACAAGTGAGCAGTCGCCATGGTTATCCTTTGAACAACGAGAATTTTTTCAAGAATCGCTCGACGTCCTCGCGCGGCCCGAACAGCACCACAACCACGAAATCCAGTGCATCGCCGCTAGCCTCACGCGTCGCCTTCATTTGTGCGGCCGCCGATGTACCGATCCCGCCAGAGGTAAGTGCTACGACCGCGCCCCTGAGTGCGATGACCGATTTCAAGAGTTTCATTGCCGTTCTCTCGCCACGATGTAGTACACAAATACAAAAAGAGAAAAGCGACATGGCGAGGCCCCTCCCAGAGTGAAATCAATCACCCCCCTCACCGTGGGTTGCTCCCGAGAACTTGTTGACCTGCAAGAGCCTGTCCAAACAATTGAAGAAACGCGGGTTCGCCGCCGGGACGTGAGTGGCAGTTGGGTGACATTAGACGTCACCGAGCTCGGAGGAGCGATCCGTCAATGGACAACCGTTTGGCGCGCTTAGAGTCCCCGCTGTGAACCACCCGATGCAACCCCAACAATGGCCGGAGCTCGCGGCCGTCTTGCGTCAGGAGCCGTCACGCATACAAGCGCGGATGATCGCGCGTAACGGCAATGGCATCCAACTGGCTGTATCGCTTTGAAACGCCCGCCGGGTAATCGACGCTTGGCTCGCGGCCCGTTATGCAAGCATGGAACGCAAAAATGTTCTATGCTTCATTTATTGAAGCTTCAATCTTTTAGAGCGGAGTGTTTAATTTCCTCTGTGCGCAGATACCCGCGAAGCGATTCCTAGACCATACGCTTGCACGCACCCTCGTGATTGCATCGAGCAGCCTGTCGGTTTCAGGCGAAGCTCATCAAGCCCATGCCGATGATGTGGTAGACGTAATGGTCGTCATTGAGTGAACACGGCAGGCGCCCGTCTCGCGTATTGTGGGTTGCGCACCGAAGTGTGCGAAGCCACATACCCTTTGACTGACCAGGCGCAGAACTTCAGGAGACGGGCCGTAGACAAGGTTATCAAGTTTTTTGTTGCATTGAACGTGCACAAGGACGGTATGTCGATTGCGGTGTACGAGCCCGGCCGCGATTTTGGGCAATTTGTCGGTACCATCCAACATGATGTGCTGGCGCTACTGAAGGTTCTGTGCAAGTACAGTAAGTCCGCACAGGTCAGCGCGAACAAAATCAACGCCCTACTAACCACGGATACGTAGTCGCGGTAACCGCTTACGAATCGCGCAGAGGGACTGAACTCCTTGGGTAGACCTGCATAGTGGTAAAGGGAACGCGGCCGGCTGCATCAGCAGAACGAGATTGAAGGAGAAGTCGATGGAAAAATTTGAAAGGTCTTTGCGGTTCATGGTGGAGAAATGGCTTTTGATGGCTCCTGCAATGTCGGTTCGGGTAACACGAGGCAGTCGCGCACGCTTGAATCGGAGGCGTTACGTATGCATTGAAGCGTCGCAATCGACAGGCACGTTTGCGATCTATTTTTTTCGCCAAGGCGACGGTAGCTGGTGTGTATTCCCGCCGAATCCCGAACGCCCGGCGATGAGTGTTTCTTAACGAGCGGCGCGATTGCGGTACTGGTGACCGAACGCCGTTGCGTCTACGACCGAGTATAGGATCGGTCCGCGAGGCGGACTGCTGACTAAAGACCCGGCGACCACCGGTCCGTGCCAGTTGCACGTTCTCCATCACCAAGTGCCGCCTGCTTTCCTGCCGAAGGCATTCCTGGGCGGGCGCAGTTATCACGGAAGCTGGCAACGATGACAAGGTGAAGGCTCTTGTCTACGTCGCCGCCCTCGCACCTGAGCAAGGGCAGTCGCTCAATGACATGTTAAAGGGGTACCCGGCCCCAGTATGGGCAGCCGAACTGAGAAAAGATTCTGCAGGCTATCTGACGCTTCCGATAAGGCAATCGCGAAGGACTTCGCATCCGACTTGTCGCCGGGCCAAGCCAAACTGCTCGCGGCGACACAGAGGCCTTGGTTTGCCGGATGTCTTGACGACAAAGTCTCACATGTCGCGTGGCACGACAAGGCGTCCTGGATGGTCGGCACGGGCAATGATCGAAAACGGGAGCTAAGTTCTCTGCATCGTTCTAGTGACCATACGCGTTCAAGGGACCTAAGTGCCGCGCCCCCAACGTTACAATCTTACTTATAAGGAACTAAGTGATGGAATATAGACTGCTTGGTGAAACAGGCTTTAAAGTACCTGTTTTGAGCCTTGGCACCGCTACTTTTGGCGGCGGCAATGAATTTTTCAAGGCATGGGGCGATACTGACGCGGACGGTGCGCGAAGCTTGGTCGATATCGCACTGGAAGCGGGCGTCACCATGTTCGACAGTGCAGATGTCTATTCCGACGGGATAGCGGAGGAAATCCTGGGTAAGGCCATCGCGGGACGACGATCCAGCGTGATCGTATCGACCAAGGGCACGTTTCAATTTGGCACCGCGATCAATAGTGTCGGTTCTACCCGGCACCATCTGACGGAGGCCGTCAATGGCAGCCTCAAGCGCCTGAACACAGACTACATCGATATCTATCAACTGCACGCCTTCGACGCGCTGACCCGGGTGGAAGAAACACTCCGAACCCTTGACGACTTCGTTCGTGACGGGAAGATTCGCGCAATCGGGTGCTCGAATTTCTCGGGCTGGCACTTAATGAAGTCGCTCGCGGCGTCGGACCGAGAGGGGCTCGCGCGCCACTCGGTTCATCAGGCTTACTACTCGCTAATAGGGCGTGACTTCGAAAACGAATTGATGCCGCTCGGACTGGATCAGAAAGTCTCGACCATCGTGTGGAGTCCGCTTGGATGGGGTCGTCTCACCGGTAAAATCCGCCGAGGGAGTACTTTGCATTCGAAAAGCCGCTTGCATTCGACTGCCGATATGGGGCCACCGGTCTCGGACGACTATGTTTTCCATGTGGTCGATGCGTTAGACCTAGTTGCGAAGGAGACTGGCAAGAGCGTCCCGCAGATCGCGTTGAACTGGTTGCTACAACGTCCCACAGTTTCCAACGTCATTATTGGCGCCCGTGACGCGAAACAGTTCAGGGAAAACCTCGGTTGTATCGGGTGGTCATTGAGCGCGGATCAGATCACTCGACTCGACGCAGCCAGTAAATTGCAGTTGCCTTACCCATATTGGCATCAACGCGGCTTCGCCGATAGAAACCCCGCGCCAGTCTAAGCTCGGGATCGATGCGAGCCTCGCATGGCATCGTGGGGATCGCATCGACACGTCAGACCGCAATCACCGGATTTAGGCCAGTCAGGAGCTGAATGAACTGAAGCGAATATTCCAAGGCCAATTGTTGGTTCTGACCGTTAGCATTGCTCTCCACAACGACACGGACGCCTTGCGATCCGATGTGAAAAAATGTTCGTACCGGCGTTTTCGATCGCCAGTTGCAGATAGTTTGGCAAGAACTGCGCGCCATATAGTGCATCGGCCTCAACGTCCTGAGCTAGTGTAAATCCTAGCGCGGACGCCCAAACATGCGTCGGAATGTTCGTTGCCGCTATAAAACCGCGGCGGACCGAGCACATCGCTTCACCTGCCGAAGAAATACAGCATCGTGGTCATGCGGTCGCATTGCCGCGAGAGAAATTGTTGTTTCGGACCGTGGGGCAAGCGCCTCGTCTGAGAAGAAAGCCTTTATTGGCCGCGTCGGCAAACCGAAACGAACCGGCGGAAATGGATCGCTCGACTGTTCGATCCGATCTTGCGTGCGTTGACCCTATCTTCGGAGCGCCCAATACTTCTCGGCCTCACTCTGCCCTGCACTCAAAAAGTTTTGCATTGATTGCTGGTTAAGGTTCCCGTCTTGCGAGGTGGTATAAGAATCAATCACCTTGCCAAAGGCGGTGTTTCCGCTCGCTTGAACAGCAGCTACGCCCTGAACGAACTCGTTCATGGACAGGGTTCCGTCGTTAGACAAGTCGAAGCTTTGGAAAAGGGTTTGTGCTGCGGCAGTCGTCATACCGCCGCGTTTCATTAGGTTTGCAAATTCGGTACCAGTCAGCTTGTTGTCATGATCAGCATCCGCTTGGACAAAAAGCTGCGGCGCCCACGCAACAGCAAGGGGCATCCCGCTGAGCGTTACCGATCCCGAAGTCACATTGCTGCTCTGTCCGTTACTCAGTGTGACAACAGATGACGATGGAGAAATGCCGACACCGGAAGAATCTGTAGACGCAGGATCAGAAGCAGCAGGTAGCGTTTTGGTTGCCTCGGTAGCGTGCCCCACAAAGGATCCGATTGGACTGCTTATACCTGAAATGGACATGGCATCTTCATAGAGAAATTAACGATTTCCTTCAAGCGCAGCAAGAAGGAACGCCGGATGTGTCTATCGTCTCAACCATCGGAAAGTTTAGGCGAAGACAAAAAAATCGGCGCTACATTTTGGAGCGGTACGCAACCGCCGTTCGCGAGTCCTTACTAGGGTTGGTTCCCGGTATATGCAAAGTGCTTCATACACGTTATGTGCATCGCGAAAATATTCAAGTCTTCCTTGACGTGATAATCGCGTTGCTTCACAATTTGAAGACATTATAGTTAGCATTGTTACATAGATCTGCGGTGGATGGTGGCTTTCCCATTGCGTCGAGCGAGCGACGTGTCTTCCTCGAGGCGAAGCACGCACGGCATTCCAGCCGCCCTTCCCAGCGAAGTGAAACCATCAGATGAGCACTTATATCGTGTGTATGAAGGCCCGGTGTATCAGCAAGCCCGCGAGGGAGCGGAGTATCGCCACGTTCTCGCTGCAAGGAACTTAGGCTATATTCATGACAGATGCGGCTGTCCACGCGGGTGTAAGGCAAATCGAGGCCGTACTCTTCCTGCTACTCCTGTTCGTCATCGCGTTTGGGGCACTAGCGCGGCGACTACAGATAGCATATCCGATCATCCTCGTCATCGCCGGGCTGTTTGTCAGCTTCGTGCCCGGATTGCCCAGAGTCAGCCTTAACCCTGACATCGTGTTCCTTGCCATTTTGCCGCCCCTGCTCTTTCACGCGGCATGGCAGACTTCTTGGCGGGAGTTCCACTACAACCTCGCGAGCATCCTTATGCTTGCGTTCGGCTTGGTCGGTTTCACCGTGTTCGGCGTAGCGCTGGCAAGCGGGACCATATTCACCCTCCTCACCTGGCAAACAGGCATCGTGCTTGGTGCGATAGTTGCACCAACCGACGCGATCGCAGCCACCTCAATCGCACGCCGTGTCGGCCTGCCCGAACGCGTTACACATGTTCTCGAAGGCGAAAGCCTTGTGAACGACGCGACCGGATTGCTGGCGCTTGAGTTTGGCATCACACTTGTCGTAAGCGGACACTCTCCAGCGTGGGACGTGGGGCTTTGGAGAATGTTCTGGCTCACCATCGGAGGTATCGGGATAGGTGTCTCGGTGGGATGGCTGGTTCGCCAATTCGAGCTGCTCATCGACGACGGACCGATCGAGATGACGCTCATTCTGATCACCCCCTACGCTTCTTACTTTGCGGCTGAGGAGGCGCATGCCTCCGGCGTGCTGGCAGTAGTAGCGTGTGGGCTGTACCTGGGTCGGCATAGCTCTGAATTTTTTTCACCGGGCGTTCGTTTACAAGCGTCTGCATTGTGGACTGCCCTCGACTTCACTTTGAACGGACTAGTTTTCATCTTGATCGGTCTGCAGCTGCCGTTCGTCCTGGCCGGATTGCATGAATATAGTTTCGGTCTCTTGCTTTTATACGCGGGAGGCTTCAGCACATTCGTCATCATTTTGCGTCTGGTTTGGGTGTACCCCGGAGCCTATGCAGCCTACTGGATCCGAATTCACATTTTGAAGCAACATGAAGCGTTACCATCAACAAAGGCGCTGTTTGTCGTTGGCTGGACCGGCATGCGAGGGGTCGTTTCATTGGCCGCCGCACTATCCCTTCCTGAGGTTATGGCGAACGGACACCCATTTGCCAGTCGGAATCTGATCATCTTTTTGACGTTCAGCGTCATTCTGGTTACTTTAGTCTTGCAAGGTCTAAGCTTGCCGCCGCTTATACGGGCGCTGGGACTCGTTAGGAAGAATGAGGCGGATTTTGAGGAAGACGAGGCAAGACGGTTAATGATCGAGGCGGGCATCGCGCATATTCAGGATATGCAAACTAAGCACGTTTCCAAAGAACCCGACGTCGCCCGGATGTTTGACGAGCTTCTGTCCCATCACCAAGAGCGGCTTGCAACCTTACTCTATCGTCACGAACAAAACTCGTGGTCCGAAAGCTTCAGCCACTACAGCCGGCTCTCTCACGAACTTCTGCGGATCGAGCGGCGAACCGCGTTAAATCTCCGCAGCGAAGGGCGCATCAATGACGTCGTGCTGCGACGGCTCGAACGCGAACTCGATCTGAGTGAGACAAGAATAGACGCAGCGTAACGTGAAATATGGTCAGCATGTGCTTAGGAAGCAGACAAGGCCTCGATGCCCGACTTCTATTTAGGCGGTATGCTAGGCCGACCCCGGGTTTATCATCACCGAACGACGCCCAACCTAATCAGATCGACGAACGGTGCCTTTGAACGAGCAGTCCGCTTATACGGCGCTTAAACACGGTGGCGTCTACGGATACTAGAAATCGTAGCGTGGAGCGCGTAATTAGCAAACGGGTTGGCTTGCAGCCGTGGAACGGTCATTCTCCGAAACTTCTAGCCATCGGACGCGTCGCTGCCCTCCTTCGGATTACTGTCCGTCCTAAGCATGAGTAGTCCGGCATGTGCTAATAAAGCGGACCATCTTGGTGAGCCATGTCGCCGGATATTGATGACGAAAAGGCGGCTTCATGCCGGCGGCCTTAATCGCAGAAAAATTACAGCGTCAGAGGTCAGTCCGTGATGCCGCCTGACGGACCCGACCCGGCTTCATTATTTCACTCTGCGGGCGATAAGGGTTTCCGTAGTTTTTAAACCCATCGCCGCTTTCGTTATTCCAGTCTCGTATGTAGTCTATCCCGCAGCGCGGAGCAGGCTTGCGTCAATGCGGCCCGAGAAGGTGCCGTCTCCGCAAGAACGTTTAGACCCACAAAATCATGAATGGTCCCAAGATAGCGTGTTGCTGTGACCTCTACTCCAGCCTGCATAAGCTTTCTCGCGTAGTGCTCGCCTTGATCTCGCACCACATCGTTCTCGGCGGTAATCACAAGCGCGGCAGGCAATCCTTCCAACTCGGTAAAGTTGGCGTTTAAGGGCAGCGCGCTAAAATCGGCATGAGACTCCAACGGGAATTGTGCGCTGACAAGACCTTGCATGGTCTTCGCCGTGATCCACGGGCCGTTCTGAAATTCGAGATACGAACCGCTGTCCGTGTTCGCCGACATCACCGGATAGAACATGACCTGTAGCACAATGGCCGGACCACGCCTACGCTTCGCCAATATAGCGACGGCCGCCGCCATGTTTCCACCCGCCCCGTCTCCAACCAACGCCAAAGCATTGGCGTCGAGTCCCAGCGCGACAGCATTCGCCACCATGTACGTTAGTGCCGCGTAAGCCTCTTCGTTTTGGCAGGGAAACATTGCTTCGGGAGAATGGCTGTAGTCGACGAACACCACCGCAACATGCGATGTCACCGCTATCTCGCGGATCAACCTGTCATAAGTGTGGCGGTCTCCCGCCACCCATCCTCCGCCATGGAAATACATTACGATAGGCAGCGGACCGGTAGCGGCGGAAGGACGGGCGATGCGTATCGCGACCTCCCCGGTAGGACCAACGGGTAGGACTAGGTCATCCACACTGACGGCGAGTTCGCACCTGAAATTTCCCTGCAGCTTCGCAAACGCTTCCCGTGCAGCTGCCGGATCACGGAGATAAAAGATCTCACCTTCGCTGTCTGTCTGAGCATCGACGAAGCTTTGAACGTCCGCATCGAGGACCGGATGGGCCGATGACGGCGATATTAAAGGATGCGTACCGCTTGATTTTGCAACCGGTTTCGCGTCATGCGTCGTCATGTGACTTTCCCTAAACTTGCGTTGACCTTCGATAACCATCCCTACAGCTATTCGCGAACTTCGGCGAGTGGAATGACTAAGTAACAAGCCTTCATTGTCCACAAGACTCGCATTACGCGTGAGTTAAGCTTCGCAAAGAGTTGTTAATATGATCGCCTGTTGTATACGAAAATCCGAGCGGCGGCCACGGAAGCTGGCGTAGCAAGGCGTCCGCTTCTCACGCGTTCCGGCGGGCAAGGATGGGGTTGGTCGCATCTGTCTTTCCAGTTCCTACCACGAGAGCAAATCAACAACACCCTGTCAGATTGAGAATTGTCCCGATATGAGTCGGGACGACTCGTGCATAACGGGCAGCCGCGAGTCAGTATTGGTCACTAACTTCAACAAACGGAGGCATCCAGTGCCAACAATACCGTTTGCCTCACGTGAGGCAAAGTCTGATAACGTCGACGAAGCGGTCGAACATCAAACCTTGCTATGCGCTATCGCCGAGTCATATGGATCGCTAGCATGCGAGCCTCCCCACCGGCTCCAGTTAGCGCTGTCGACGCTCACGTTTCGACTTCCGATGATTGTTCAGGGTACGAGAGCAATGAATTGATTATCCGCTGATTTATCAAGTGGGCCCGGTCCTGTAAGTTTTGGATTACAGATTAGAGGGGCCGAAATGAAAACTTTCTTAGAACGGAATCTATACAGACCCGCCTTCGTCACGCCGATGCTTATACTTTTGAGTGAAATGGCATTAGAGTTTAGTCTTTTTGACGCTGCCCGTGTCGTCGCATTGAAGGGTGTGCAATTCGCCATGAATGCGGCGTCCAAAACAACGTCCGCTTAATTTTATTGCGTTCCGAGCAGGCATACACGTCGCGCGCTTCACTGACGCAGCGAAGTCCTGCTGGTGCATCGAGTCGCACCAAATAATTTTTTTGACCCTCGCCCGACCGGGTTTCCGACCGTAGTCGCCATGATATGTTACATCATTTTTTGAAGTAACAAAATCGAATTAACTTTCAGTTGAACCGCATGAGTGTGACTGTGTCGTTGGTCGCTGCAGACTCCTTTGCGTCTTGCTAGACTTCTCCGTGGATCAAATCATGGCTTTTCCACAGATAGTTGCGCCAGCGCCTGACGACGCAGTTTTTAGGTCGTGTGGGCTTAAGCAACTTCTAGCGGCGATTACAGAACTCCCCTAAAAACATTCGGAAATCCATCTTGTCGAGTAATAAATTGACCACAGCCGCGGGTGCACCCGTCGGCGACAACCAGAATTCCCAGACGGTCGGTCCTCGGGGCCCCGTTACGTTACAAGACTTTTGGTTGATCGAAAAACTCGCGCATTTCGACCGGGAGGTCATTCCCGAGCGACGCGTGCATGCGAAGGGATCGGGCGCATTCGGCACGCTAAAAATTACGCACGACATCACGCGGTACAGCAAGGCGAAGGTATTCGACTCAATTGGCAAGGAGACGAAAGCGTTCCTACGTTTCTCCACCGTGGCCGGTGAGCGTGGCGCAGCCGACGCCGAGCGTGACGTGCGGGGCTTTTCGATCAAGTTCTATACCAAAGAAGGCAACTGGGACGTCGTAGGCAACAATACCCCTGTGTTCTTCATCCGCGACCCGCTGAAGTTTCCTGATTTTATCCATACGCAAAAACGCGATCCGCGCACCAACATGCGAAGCGCGACCAACGTGTGGGACTTTTGGTCACAGACTCCCGAGTCGTTGCATCAGGTCACTATCCTGATGAGCGATCGTGGCATTCCGAAGAACTATCGGCAGATGCATGGCTTCGGCTCGCACACGTTCTCGTTCATTAACGCGCAAAACGAGCGTCATTATGTGAAGTTCCACTACAAGTCGTTGCAGGGCATTGCGAACATCACGAATGCCGAAGCAAAGAAGCTGGTTGGCGAAGATCGTGAAAGCGCGCAACGTGATCTCTACAATGAGATCGAAAAGGGGAACTTTCCAAAGTGGCGTTTCTGTATTCAGGTCATGACGGAAGAGCAGGCGCGCACTCATCACGAAAATCCATTCGATATTACAAAAACCTGGTCGCAGAAAGAGTTTCCGTTGATCGATGTGGGCGTGCTGGAGTTGAACAGGAATCCGGAGAACTACTTCGCCGACGTTGAACAGGCCGCATTTTCGCCGGCCAATGTGGTACCGGGTATTGGCTTCTCGCCAGACCGCTTGCTGCAAGGCCGGCTGTTCTCGTACGGTGATACGCAGCGGTACAGACTGGGCATCAACCATCATCAGATTCCGGTGAACGCGCCGCTCAATCCGAAGCACGCGCCGTATCATCGCGATGGTACAGGCCGGACCGATGGCAACCTTGGCGGTACGGCGAACTTCGAGCCGAATCGATTCGGCGCGTTTCCGCAAGACCCGTCGGTGAACGAGCCGCCGCTGGCGGTTGCAGGCGATATCGAACGCTACGATCATCGTAAAGACGATGACTACTTTAGCCAGCCGCGTGCGCTGTTTAATCTCTTCAACGCCGACGAGAAGCAGCGCCTGTTCTCTAACATTGGAGAGGCGATAGCGGGCGTTCCCGACGCAATCATCCAGCGTCAACTGGCGTTGTTCGAGAAGATCGATCCGGCATATGCAGCGGGTGTCAGGAAGGTCTTGGGGAAACTCTCCCCGGTTGCCGAGACCGCGCCCTCGTGAACATGCGGCTGTACTATCATCTCAACGCGGGGTCGGATAGCTAAGATCTTGATATCTTAGCGTATCGCCGATGCGGTACGTCTTTTACGTACCGCGTCATCTTCGTTGTATGGATCGGATGTTGATGTGCCGCTGCCAACTCCCTGCGAAGACCCCTCTTCTGTCAAAGGACACCCTCTTGTCTTCGGCTTTCTTCCAGCGAAGAGAACAAGGACACTTTTCATCATTTCATTTTTTTTGATTAGGATTCCGAGTTAATACCCGATTCTTGAAAAAATCTCTCTCAATCGATGACGCGAAAGGATGTTTCTGTGAAAGTAACATTCATCCAGGATTAGATTGTTCATAAATCGCGAGCACTCAATTTTCTTGCGTCCCCTTTATCGGGTTGGCCTCTTCAATTACAGTTCGTTTCGGTCACAGAACGCCGTCCAACCGGCCCCTCCCTAATTCACAACTTCTCCCCCATTCTTAAGGATACGATCATGAGCAAGCTCACAGGTAAAGTAGCTGTCGTTACTGGTGCGTCGAAGGGAATTGGTGCTGCCATCGCTAAGGCACTCGCAGCTGAAGGCGCATCAGTAGTGATCAACTATGCTTCAAGCAAAGCTGGTGCCGATGCTGTTGTTGCGTCTATCGTCAACTCGAACGGTAGGGCGGTCGCCGTAGCTGGTGACGTTTCAAAGAGCGCAGACGCGAATGGGATCATCGACGCTGCAATAGAAACATTTGGCCGGCTCGACATTTTGGTGAACAATTCTGGAGTCTATGAGTTCGCTCCACTTGAAGACATCACTGAGGAACAGTTTCACAAGCACTTCAACGTCAACGTGCTCGGTTTACTACTGACGACTCAAGCAGCGGCCAAGCATTTGGGCGAAGGCGCGAGCATCATAAACATCGGCTCGATCGTGAGTCGCGTTACGCCCCCGGGGAGCGCCGTTTATACCGCGTCTAAAGGAGCGGTTGACGCGATCACCGGGGTGTTGGCTCGCGAGCTCGGCTCGAGGCAGATTCGGGTGAACTCTGTTAATCCAGGTATGGTCGTGACCGAAGGCACCATCGGTGCAGGCTTTATCGGCTCGGACTTTGACACGGACACCGTCGCCCAAACGCCGCTCGGCCGACTCGGTCAGCCCGGTGACATCGCCTCAGTAGCCGTCTTCCTGGCTTCAGACGATGCGCGTTGGATGACTGGCGAAACGCTTTTGGCAGGTGGCGGTCTGCGCTAACTTAAACGCCGGCCAATGTCGGGCAGACTGATCTAACGGCCCAACAAAGAGGTCGTTAGCTTCGTCAAACGAGCCATGACGTTGCGACACGGCTCAATGACAGTCACACTTTAGTGAGAGGCTGTCGGCTGGCAGCATTGTCGCCGGTAGTCTGCGACAACTAATAACTGGATTCGAAGCCAGTCAGCGACCGCGGGTAAAGCGGTCTATTAACAAAGCTTAATATCTCTTAGCTCGCTCGAAATCTAGTTGTGGCCGATAGTCATACATAGCGTGATCCCCTACTCTGCGGCTCGTTTAAGTCACTCTGGCACTGCAAAAACAGTTTCCACGTTTTGTCAGGCCGAGCGGATGGAAGACTAAAAAGTATTCAAGGTCTTCGACAAATTGGCTAGTAACGCAGATTCACGCGCCCCGTACTTTCGGTTACTTGGAGATCTCCGATGCTTTATTTGGTACATACACAGGTCCATATACCGGCCGGCCTTGATGCCGCCCTCGTTGAGCGATTGAAGACGGACGAGACAGCGCTGTCGCGGAAACTTCAGGAAGAAGGGAAATGCCGCCATCTTTGGCGTGCCACAGGTCAATTTGCTAACTACAGCGTCTTTGATGTTAGTTCGCACGACGAGCTTCACACGCTCCTGATGTCACTACCGCTTCGTCCATTCATGACGTGCGTGCAGATTACACCGCTATCTCAGCACCCCTCGGCAATTGCACAAAACTGATGGACCTGCTTACCGCGCCTCCTTATCTCCTCCTTAATCGCGAGCGCATCGCTGTAGACATGGCGCGCTTCTTACAGAGGTGATGCATTGGAATGCAGCGGAGAACGATCAGATCCCGCGTGGACTGGGAGATCATCGGCAAAAATTGCTATCGAACTTGATAACTTCATTTTCTAAAGCTACACTTGTTCTGCGATACGCTATAGGTCTGCATAGGTATTGTCCTACCGGGCTGCTGCACTGAGAAAGGCATGTCGTAATGCACACGGTGCTCGCCAATCAGTGTCTCGGTCGGTGACCCCGGTATGGATATCACGCTCATTACGATCTCGTCTCGTTTCAACTCAACCCGTCGAAGAGGAAAAGAATGACAACGCTACTAAAGATTGACGTCAGCACTCGAGGGGACTCTTCAGTTTCCCGTAAACTGGGCGAGCAATTCGTAACGCAATGGAAGGAGTCACATACCGGCGGCAATGTTGTTAGCCGCGACCTTACGACAACTGAATTGCCTTTTGTTACTTTGCCTTGGATTCTGGCGGCTTACTCGCCAGTTGACGGGCACACGCCCGAGCAAAAGTCCGCGATTGATGTGAGCGATCGCTTAGTTGATGAAATGCAGAACAGCGATCATTACTTGATCTCGACTCCGATGTATAACTTCGCGATACCCGCTATCTTAAAGGCATGGATTGATCATGTCGTGCGGGCCGGGAAGACGTTCAAAACGAACCCCGACGGTTCATATACCGGCTTGCTCACGGGCAAAAAGGCAACGGTTCTCCTTGCCAGTGCAGGCGTGTACGAACCTGGTACTCCGGCAGAGGGCTACAATTTTCTTAGCCCCTACTTACGGCATATCTTGGGCTTCATGGGTGTGTCTGACGTGACATTTGTCGAAGTCGGTGCAACTTATACCGTCGATCGGAAGATGGCAACTTTAGAAAGCATTACGGACGCCGCTGCGCCGGCGGTGATTGCAGCAGCCAGGTAAGCTTATTTGGAAGACTATGGCCGGCGCAACGACAGTTGCACCGGACTTTAGTACTTCTGAGATCACCAAACGGCACGGATCGACCAGCTTTACGCACGGCGGCCATATGTTGTCATTGCTGACGGGCGTGTCCTTCGCCGTTGGCTAAATTATGCGATCCTTTACGGTGCATCATTTCGATCCGGATGGTTTGACTCGTTCCTTGGCGTTCCTATGCCGGCAACAAGCGGGCCATCGATTTTCCGCCTCGCCAAGCCATGAGTGCGCTCCCAAACGATCGCAGCAACAACGGTTCCCTTGACGCTCTGGGGTCCCGGATCAGCACGTCCGAGGAACAAGCTCTTGGATGCCCCAACTGGGGCGGCGACCAACAATTAACCGGTGAGCCTCGCCGCTTATCTAAATAGCGCACTCAGTTCGCGGAGCGCCCCTGACGATCGAGCTCTGCAAACTGCGCATCAGTCAATTCAACATTGGCGCCGGCCACATTTTCAACTAGATGATTCACGTTTCCGGTACCCGGAATCGGCAGAATAACCTTCGAGCGCTTAAGCAACCACGCAATCGCGATTGCTCCAGTCGTCACGCCGTGTCCCGCTGCAATGACATCCAATATAGAACCCGGTTTGGCCAATTCTCCAGCTGCGAGCGGAAACCACGGAATGAAGCCAATTCCATGGTCGTCGCAGTACTCGAGCACCGCCTCGCTCTTTCGATCTACCAGGTTGTACTGGTTCTGAACCGTGGCGACTTTAAAATATCCGCTCGCCGCTATGATGTCGTCAACTCCGACTTCGCTCAGTCCGACGTGTTTGATCAGTCCTTCTTTTTGCATCGCGGCGATCACGTCGAACTGTTCGTCGCGTGGCACTTTCGAATCGATTCGATGCAGTTGCCAAAGGTCAATTTGATCGACGCCTAGACGACGCAGGCTGGTAACGACACACTGCCTTAGATACTCTGGACGCCCGACCGGAGCCCATGCATTCGGGCCTTGTCGGGTGAGTCCTCCCTTCGTGGCAATCACCATGTCCTTGTACGGATGCAACGCTGACCCAATAAGCTCCTCGCTGACGTAAGGTCCATAGCTGTCCGCCGTATCGATTAGATTAACGCCTAGCTCAGGCAGCCGTTTGAGCGTGGCGATCGCTGCGGCAGTGTCGACCGGGGATCCCCATACTCCTCGACCAGTAATGCGCATGGCGCCAAAACCAAGACGATTGACCAACAGATCGCCTCCGATCTTGAACTGTCCGGATGCGAAAGCGGAGACTGCTTTTGACATAACACATTCCTCAAAAGAACCGTTGGCTTTCGGCTAAGAAGAGCGCCGCGATTAACGGTGGATACTACGTGTAAGAACATGCGTCTTGTAGCGACGCCTCGCGAGTGCACTTAGAGCGAGCCATGCGATAGCGACCAGAAACTTCTTGTGAACACATCGGGCTTGTCGGTATCGGTAATTTCAGCAGCGTTCGGACCGTGCCGTTACAACAGCGTATGGAATTCGTAATCGACGCCACCGTTCTCAAAGCAGCCAGACCCCATCGCGACAACGTGATTTAGCCACGTGTACTCAGGAGCAGCCGTTTCGAAAAAAGCGGCCGTGCGGCAGTAGTATGTCGCCTGATCGACGGAGGTAACGCGCATTGGGTTAAGAATGTTCGACATCTCCTGCGGAGAAGCTGCCATGAAGCGCCCGGTATAGGTCATGTAGATAAAAGCACCGTCAGTTGTCTTCAAGCAGACTCGAGCGTCGATATTGAGAGAGCCATCGGCACGAATGCGCGCCCAGTCTGCGCCGGAGTTCGCGACTACTGTCCCCGAGACTTTCGGTCCATGAAAATCTCCATCGGCGATCACGACGATCATGCGATGTCCTTCAGGAGTTTGGCCTACGTCAATTGGCGCCACAATATTCAGACGCAATTGAAATAAAGGTTCAATCCGGATTTCGTTCACGATTTATCCTAGCGTAGTTTAATTTCGGATACAGATAACTACCAGTATTCGTCGCTCTCATTGGAGCCACCACTCGCCCCAAATATTTCGAGGTCTTCGAAAACCGCGGCAGAGTCGCAAACATCGCATCGGTCGCCGTGTTCCCTAAGGCCTGGCCGAATATACGAGCCCCAATACATGCATCGTGGCAGCCGTTACAGGCAATCCCGAGTTGGGCAAGCGGAACAACGCCGTAACAAGCCCTGATTGTCATCAAGACGGACCCTACGAGTAAGTTAAGCTTCGCAAAGAGTTGTTAATACGATCGGCATTGTCGTGCAAGCCCGCCCGATACGCGCTTATGGAAGCAGGCGAAGCAGGGCGCCTGCTTCCTGTGGATCGGCCGTGTGGTCATCGTCTTGGAGGGCTCCGCGTGCTGCGGCAAGGATGACCATGGCCGCATCGCTCTCCCCTTCACCTTCACGTTGCTTCAGCGATGCGAGAGTGGTGGCGGCACGAAGCTTCCATGCGTGCGCATTCTGCTCCGCAGCGACCTTGATAGCGAGAAGCAGTGTTGCTTCAAATTCTGCACCATCGTCGTTTGCTCGCATTGCTTCGTGCCGCAGCAGTTCAGCGCGGCACCAGACCGTTTCGTCAGAGCGGCGCAACTTACGCAATGCCGCAAGGGACGACTGCTCGCCACAAGTTGCGAATATCTCCATCTGGTAGATAGTCGCGTCTCGTGCATCAAAGGGCAAGCGATGCAGGATGCATTCGAAACCATCGGCCCAGGTGTCCCAGAACCGCAAGCCGTTTCTACGGGTCCTGCTACGCAGCACATCAAGGACTTCGAGTGCAAAGGCGCTCTCTCCACACCAGATGGCGACCGGCAATGCGCCCATCGTTAGGCAGAAGCAAATCGAGAGGTCATGCCCAACGGCCAGCGACTCGTCCACGGCAATTCTGGCCAATCCGAGTGCCTCCACGCTTCTCCCCTGAAGCCACAACAGACGCATTTTTACGGTCCATGCCGCAATTCGTCCGTCCATCTGAGCCGCGTTGGCGTGTCCTGCCCGAATTTCGTTCGCGCTGTCCACGCTCAACACCTCATCCATCAACTCAAACGACTTGTCGAATTCGCCAAGTCGTTCCAACGAAAGAGCCAGGGTGTGCTTGGCCGTCTGCGTGGTCGATAACTGCAGCGATACAGCGGCCATTTGCTGATACGCCTGTGTAATCGCCAGGCTCTGCGCATACTGTCCGCTCTGCAGCTTTTGCGACCACATTCCCCACATGCAACGCATCTCGATTTCTGAATCGTGGAGCGCCTTCGCATAAACGAGCCCTTGTCCGAACGCGTCCGCCATAGGCTGAATTGGACCGCGCGTATGCCATATCGCGTGTCCATAAGCAATGAGCAACTGAATATGGTCGTTTGAACCGTTCAAGCCAGCACGTGCGACTGCTTCCATGCCGCGTTCGGCCAGCCGCATGAATTCGTAGGGTAACGACAGCTGGAACCACAGGGGCGATGTCAAAGCCGCAATCCTGACCGCGATCGTGGGGTCCCCCTCCGGCGAAGCCGCCCAGTCGAACGCCGACCGAACGTCGTCAATGGTGGCGCTGCGAAGCACGGTCGACTCTCTGCGCGCGCTACCTTCCCATGCCGGCCCGGGGTCTACGAACAGCGAGCAGACGTATAGCGCGTGCCGGCTTTGCACGCGGCTCTCGGGGTTGTGCTCGGAGAGCTTGTCGAACGCATAATGTCGAGTGGTTTCAAGGAGACGATAGTTCGTCACGCCCTGGTCATGATCACTTACGAGCAGAGACTTCGCGACCAGATCGGCGGTGGCATCGATCACCGTCAGGTCGTCGATATCTGCATCCGTCGACACTGCTACAGCCGCGTCAATATTGAAAGCGGAACGGAACAAAGATAGCCGGTTAAGGACGCTTTGCGTACTGGGTTCTAGCAGTGCATAACTCCAGTCGAGCATCGCGCGGAGAGTTTGCTGACGCGGGAGAGCGCTTCTGCGGCCACGCGTGAGTAAGGCGAAACGGTCAACCAGTCTGCTCGCAAGCGTTTGAGCATCCATCGACGCGATTCTCGCCGCGGCCATTTCGATCGCTAGCGGAATACCATCGAGCTGGCGACAGATATCGCAAACGGCGGTGACATTTTTGTCCGAAAGCTGAAACGCGTCATGCGCGGCCGTCGCGCGTTCAACGAACAATGCGACTGCGGGAAACGACATGGCATCGCCAACCACAAAACTCGCCGAATCATCGGGAGTAGCCAGCGGCGCCAGCCGGTGCACCCATTCGCCCTCCGCACGCAACGGCTCTCGACTGGTGACCAGTAGACGCAACCCGCTAGTGCCTCGCAAAAGACGTTCGACCAGTGTCGTGACCGTGTCCACCAAATGCTCGCAATTGTCGAGCACCATCAGCATCGGTTCATCTGCGATTGCTGCGATCAGGTTCGGCATCGCATCATCCGACGAAACTGGCACGCCCATGGCAAGTGCGATCGCACTGGCTGCTCTTGTCGGCGCGGTGACAGGCGCAAAGTCTACAAAGAATGCACGAGTGGACGTGCTTGCTTCGAAGCGATGCGCAATCCCGAGCGCCGCTGTCGTCTTGCCGATGCCACCCGATCCCGCGATCGTCATCAGGCGACGGTCGAGCAGCGACGCGCAAAGGCCCTCGATTACGGCATCGCGCCCCACGACGCGCCCGACGAGAATGGGTAGTTGCGATTTCGCCGGCCGGGGCCCTGGAAGCGATTCGCCGCTGATCGAGACATCCTTTCTCTCTACCGCGCCCGCTAACCGATACCCACGCCCCATTTCATTAACGATGAGTCGCGTGCCATCGCGGCCGTCGTCCAATGCCTTGCGTAACGCGGACATATGCACGCGCAGTGAACCTTCGTCCACGACCGTGCTGGGCCATACTTTTGCTACGAGAGCCTGATTGCTGACCAGCTCGCCAAGTGCCTCGACCAACGTCACCAAAATTTCCAGTGCCCGACTTCCCAGCTTGATTTCCACTCCATCGCGCAAAAGAGTCCGCTGCGGGAAGTCAATTTTAAACGGGCCGAATGCCAGCGAATATTGTTGATTCATGGTGTTGCCTGCTGTCGGATTCAATTTGTCGATGATCACTTCACGAGCCGGTGAGCCGCTTGTGGGATAGGGACGGTGAATCGGGGGCGAGTTCTGAGCGGAGTAGGCAATAAACGCACTCGGTTTATCCTACGAGATTGTCGCTGATGGCAACGTGGAGATAAATGTTCCTGGACTAGAACACAATTTATCTAAATATAATAATCGAAGGAATTCTTTGCTGACGCCATCTTCGTAAGGTCGAAAGGCTTGCTCCCAAGCAGGATGTGCGGCCCTCCAATCGTCGGCCATGGCTCGCTGCACTACGGCCCGAGAGGATTGGACTGCAGGGCGAAGCTATCTTTTGCGTCGCTGCTGCAGAGCGCTCTCCATTTGTCGAATGACAAAGAGAAATTTTGCGTCGATTTTACATCGTCAAGCCAAATGCGTTCGTGGGTCGGCCATAGAGCAACTTGCTATGAATATCTCGCAGATAGCCGTCGGTATCCTTGATTGCCGGGGATAACAACCATTAATAGCTATTAACTCGACTCCTTTTCGCGCCCACTCCAAGATGGCTACAAGCGGACGAATCAACCGTCCGCAGCGCTAAATTTCATTGGGATCCGGTCTGAAAGGCCGTTTTGGAGAATCGTCATGGATCGCTTAAGAGCACTCGAGGTTTTCAAGGCCATCGTTGAGCACAAAGGTTTTTCACGCGGAGCCGACGCGCTGAACATGTGCCATTCCAACGCTACAAGGGTCGTTCAGGACCTGGAAGCGGAGCTAGGTGCGCGCCTTTTTATACGCACTACCCGGAAAGTTTCGCTCACACCCTTCGGGCAGTGTTTCTTTGAGCGAGCAACCGCTGTATTGGGTTCATATGAAGAACTTACCGTCATGGGGAAACAGAATTCGAAGGATGCGTGCGGATGCGTGCGGATAGAAGCTCCAGCCTTGTTCGGTCTACAACGTCTGGGCGGTATGCTGGCGATGTTCACAAGCCGGCATCCAAACATTGATGTAGATCTTCAGGCGAACGCCGGCGATGCCGACGTGCTTAGCGACTGCGCAGACCTCGCCATCTCCGTGGATAGCGTGATTCCGGAAACCCTCATCGCGCGGGCCCTCACACCGCTGAAGACCGGCCTGTTTGCAAGTCGGGCTTACCTTGATCGCGTTGGCATTCCTCAGCACCCGCGAGACCTGATCGCGGGAGACTGCATGGCGCTTGCGGGCCGCGCTTCATGCGGCGATCTAGAGTTGTGCGAAAACACGACCATGAACCGCTACTTCATTCCGCGCAACGGCTCGCTCAGGGCGAACAATGCGGACGCACTGATTGGCGCCGCGATTCATGGAGCGGGCGTAGCGCTTGTTCCCGCCTTTTTGGCCGAACAAGCTCATCTGGTCCCTGTCTTGACCGAATGGTCGTCTAAGCCGTTGGAGGTCCATCTAATCTATCGTCCGCGCCGACTCGAACCTATGCGGGTCCGAAAGCTGATTGATTTTCTTCTTGAAGAATTCACCAGCGACGCGACGATTGAACCGCAGCGTGTTGATTTCGCAAATATTCCGAAACATATGACCGAGTCCCGAAGGTTAATGGCTGCTTAACTGGTCGGCGATGAACCTGCGGCACCTCTTCTATCTAATTCGTCAGATCGGCTACCCAATGCAGAGCGTCACCCCAGCCCAAGAACGTCCGGCTCAGGAGAACCTTCGCACTAAGGGGAACGATAGCGGTGTGACAGGCAAGACAGCGGAATTAGATGAGACCGCATGGCAGTTCGCTGAAGAAGCAGCTGTTTTCAGTGTTGACTGACACCTGAGAAAGCGGTTCAAGCAAGTTTCAGAACGGTCCTATCAATGCGCAGATAGCCGATCCAGATTGGGGATCTGACAATGCTTACACGCGGAAGCGCCGCTCATCCCGATCCTTTTATTGTCATCTTCGAGGAAATCGCGTCGGTATCCGTGCGATTTTTTTGTTTTCAGAACGTCGCGCGGGCGGTCCGATAACCCCTGAGGTCTCGGGTATTGTGCCCAGCGCTCTGACGTTCTCAAAAGTCGCCGCGCGGCGAAGGCTGCGGTTCGGTCGTTTCACGTTCTGGACCGAAGCCAAGTAGGCAACATTGGCGCCAGACGTTGGCCGGCCATCAGAGTTTCCACTCAGTAATTCTCGAACACGCCGAGATCTGTCCCTCATTGCAGCGCCAGCTACCACCCTCCAAAAGTCTTCCTCGACTCAAAAATCCATCGTCTAAGATATCCAGCGCAACGAATTCGCGAATTTGCTGGTGCCGCGATCTCCGTCGATCGCCTCCGGACGTACCTTCCATCGAAGGGCGCTGGCATAGGTCAACTTTGCGTGACGGCCCGCAAAACGAGCCAAAACGAGAGGCTATAATATAGGCAGACAATGCCTCTTTTAGCGCTGCCTTCACTTTCGGCAGCCAACGCGTGATGCGGACCGGATTCGGAGTTCTTTTGCAGGTCTTCGCGAATGAGAGGATTCGAGCCGGACAGCGAGAAAACGTGGAGAAGGAAAGATTATGAGTTGGGATGAAACATCTGAGAGCGTATGCCAGATCGCCCGCGGCTTATCGGTGGTCGGTGATCGATGGACGCTATTGATCATGCGGGAAATCAGTATGGGCTCGCGCCGTTTCGAGGATATTCAGGCGCAGACCGGCATGTCGTCGAATTTGCTCACAATACGGCTGAAGCGCCTGGAAGAAGACGAGGTCATTGAACGCCGACAGTACAGTGCTCACGCGAACCGTTTCGAATACTACGCAACCCAGAAGGGTCGGGAACTTGATGGGGTCCTGCTTGCAATTCGAGCTTGGGGAATGCGATGGGGCGGCTTTCCGCCCGGAACGGAACCCGCTGTTGCGCTAGTTTACAAAAAGACCGGTGAGGCGATCGACGCCCTGTGGCAACCGCCTGGGGGCAAAAAACCGTTCTCTTTTGTGGATACCCAAAGCTCGATTAGCAAGGCTTTTGCAAAAGAACGGGAAGCCCGCGCAAACGCGTTCAAGGTAAGCCGTGGAAAGGGCGTTGACAAGCCGGTCAAGAAAACGTCTGGGGCAGCAGTCAAGGTCCCGGCGAAGCGACAACCTGCCGAAACTGAAACCCTAGCACGCAAGGCGGCTCGAAAAAAGGCAACTCCGAAAGTTGGCCTTTCACTGACCCATCTACCTGCAAAGAAGAAAGTGACCGCGATCAAAAGAACGTCAAAAGCGGCATGACGACTTAAAGGCTGGGCATCCCTTTCCTTAGGGCTCGCCTGCAATGGCGCTGGGTTGAATTGGTGGATGAATTCCATTCCACCCGCCGCCAAGCGCGCGAAGCAGTGAAACTGTGGCGACGGCCTGCGCCTGATGGGCTCGGATCAACTGCCGCTTGATGGCAAGGGCGCTTCGGTCGGAGTCGACAACTTCAAAATAGCTGACGTAGCCGTGATCGTAACGGCTGCGGGAAAGCGCCGCTGCCTGTGAAGATGCCGTGGAAGCCGCTGCATAATCGTCTGCCTAAGACCTTGCGCCTCAATATCATTGAGTGCATCTTGTACTTGTCGGAGTGCCTGCAGCGCTGTTACGTGATAGTCGGCCTCTGCGATCAGGTAACTAGCCTTTGCTGAATCCACGGCTGACTGACGTCTGCCACCGTCAAAGAGCGTTTCCACAACGCTAATGCCCAATCCCCACATCGAACTGTTCCGATCAAGAAAAGTCCTCAAGCTGTCGCTCGCGAAGCCACCGCTAGCCGTCAACGTCAGCGAAGGCAAGAATGCTGTTTTCGCTATTCCGATCTGCAAAGACGCGGCATCGAGCCTTCGCTGAGCGGCGTACACGTCCGGACGGTTCTCTAGGATGACTGATGGCAGGTCCACCGGTACCTGCGGGACCACCACGTCGTCCTGGCGATTCTCCAAATGCAAGTCAGTTACTGACATGCCGCTTAGCACCGCGATAGAATCGACCAGATTTTCACGAAGCCGGTCGCTTTCTTCTAGCTCCGCTGATGCCGTCTTCAATTCGGTCGTGGCCCGCAGCGCGTCGAGGTCCCCGGCAGAACCCGCCTTTACCCGTCGCTGAATCAGGTCAAGCGCCATTTGACGAAGCGCGATGGAACGCAACAATTCCGTGCGATCAAAATCAACGAATCTTAGGGTCAGGTAGTCGCTGGCGACTTCCGTGGAGACGCGCAACTTCACCGCATCAGAGTCGGCTTGCACAGAAAGCAGATTGTTACGCGCCGATTCCACCCCGCCTCTCAAGCGACCCCAAACATCGACGTCGTAACTAAAATCGACTGGAACGGTCCAGTTGTGAAGGGTCCGTTGAGGCAGTGCTTCATCAACGGTGCCAGATACACGGTCGCGACTGAAGCTAGGACCGGTTTGCACAGTAGGAAGGGTGTACGCGCGATCCAGGTCGAGCAACGCTCGGGACTGTTGTATGCGAGCGTTTGCAGACTTAATTTCCAGATTCCCTTTTAGTGCAGCTTCAACCATTTTTGTCAATTGTGGATCGTTGAAAAGCGACACCCAGTTAAGTGGCGCGCCGAGCACGGAGGACTCTCCCACAGGCTGCGTTGATAGAGCCGTTTTGCTATGTCGAAACGGTTGTCCACTCAGCGCCAAGTCGGGCAAGGGTTCGGGATGCAGTGTGCATCCCGATGCCACACAGACCGTGGCCAGGAGCCAAAGAGAAAAACGTCTCATCGCGTTCGATCCTGCGGATTCAATTTCGCAGTCACAGACATTCCCAACGCGATGTGTCGACTCGAAATGTCCGGATCGTCGATAAGGATCTTTACCGGTACGCGCTGCACGACCTTCGTGAAGTTGCCGGTCGCATTGTCCGGCGGCAAGAGTGCAAATTGCGCGCCAGTCGCCGGCGCGAAGCTATCTATATGGCCCACTAGCACAACGTCTGGCAACGCGTCGAATTGCAGGCTTACTCTATCTCCTACGTGCACATGCTTTAACTGCGTTTCACGAAAATTGGCGACGACCCACGCGTCTTTTTCGACCACCGCGAGCAACGCCTGACCGGAAACGATACGTTGCCCCGTCTCGACTGTTTTCTTCCCAACGTAACCATCAACCGGCGAGACGATATCGGTGTAGTTCAACTGCAGGGAAGCATCGCGCAAATTGGCTTTACCCTGCGATTGGGTCGCAGTGGACTCAGCCAGCGTAGCCCGCGAGACTGCCAATTGCGCCTGCGCCTGAAGCACGCGAGCGGCGGTGGATTTTCGCGTTGCATCGGCTGCGTCGTACTCCTGTTGAGATAGCCCGCGAGGCGTCTCACGCGTGAGTTCCCGCGCTCGCGCGAAGTCCAGGTCGCCATGCTTCGCGTCTGCGACTGCGGCCACAATTGCCGCTTGTGCCTGGTCGATCAAGGCGCGGGCGCGCGCCTGTTCCGCCTCGGCTTGTTCAATCCGCGATCGCTCGAGTGCAACCCGAACTTCAAAGTCGCGGGTATCGAGCCGAACCAGCTTTTCGCCCGCGCGAACGAATTGATTGTCCTGCACCAGCACCTGTTCGACCGTCCCATTGACGCGCGCCGCGATCGTGTGAACATGGCCGGTCACATAAGCGTCATCCGTACCTCGTTCCCCGGATCCATATGCATAAGCCAGCACCGCGCCAAGCACAATTGCGAACGCGACCAGCCCCAGGGTTGCAATTACCCTACGCCGGTTCGACGCCGATTCCACGCTGTCAATTGTATCCACAATAATTCAACTCCAAAACTTGCGCACCCCGAAACATAGCGTATGATAAGCTTTCATTTTTGAAGTCACAAGTGTACAGGCACAAGTTCAGTTCAGCAATGAAACCAACCACCGACCGTGTCGATCCGCAAGTCGCCGCTGCGATACCGCGAGAGAGCCTGCGGCCGTACGCGGCCATTGCGGCCGTCCTTCTTGGCACCATCATTTCAACGTTCACCTCGCGCCTGACTTCGTTGGGGCTAGCCGACCTGCGCGGAGCGCTCGGCATCAGCTTCGATCAGGGAGCATGGATCAATACTGCGTTCAACGCGGGCCAGATGTTCATTGGGCCTATCGCAGTGTGGGCCGCCTTCGTGAGCGGCGTTCGACGCCTCCTGATTTATGGTGCAGTGATTTTTTTCGTCTCACAGATGGCGTTGCCCTTCTCGCCAAACTTCGCGACGCTGATCTTTATTCAAGTGATCTCCGGGCTTTCGTCCGGCGTGTTCGTTCCGGTCGCCATCGGGGTGATTGCGCGGACCTTGCCGCCTAAATGGCTGCCCTATGGCATCGCCGCCTACGCCATGAACATAGAGATGTCGCTGAATGTTTCGGCAACCATAGAAGGGTGGTACAGCGAGCATCTGAGCTGGCACTGGTTCTACTGGCAAAACGCGGCGTTGACTTTGCCGTTCATTGCGTTTGTAGCGCTGTCGATTCCAAGGGAGCCGTATCCTCCATCGACGTTACGCGGCGACTATGCGGGCATGTTGCTTGGGGCGAGCGGCTTCGTCTGCCTGTTGATTGGACTTGATCAGGGCGAACGGTTATTCTGGTTTCAATCGGGATTTGTCACCGCTATGCTCTATGCGGGCGCCGTTCTGCTTGCGACTTTCCTCGTTCGGGAACTGCTGTCGAAATCGCCCGGCATCGCGCTATCCTATCTTCTTAAACCGAACATCGCGCTGCTGCTTACACTAACGCTGATAACCCGTTTCGCACTGCTTAATACAAGCGTCATACCGCCTCTGTTTCTTGCTGCGGCACATGGTCTCAGACCATTGCAGATCGGCGCAACGCTGCGTTGGATAGCCATACCGCAGGTAGTTGCCGCGCCCTTTGTCGCGTTCTTGCTGCTGCACATGGATTCTCGCCGCGTCATCCTGGCCGGATTCGCAATCGTAACGATCGCCTTTCTGCTAGGGACAAATATCACCACCGACTGGGTTGAAGGCAATTTCATTCCTTCGCAGTTGCTGCAGGGTATAGGTCAGACAATGGTCGTTACGTCGACGGTCTATTTCCTTATCAAACATCTCTCCCCCGAATATGCGCTCACGTTTGGCGCGCTGGTGCAAACAACCCGTCTTTTTGGTGGCCAGCTCGGTACGACATCTATCCAGATAACGCAACGTATTCGGGAGCAGGTGTACTCGAACATCCTCGGCATGCATTTGAATAACTTCGACGCTCAGTCGGTCGAACGCATACTGGCTCAAGCAGGAATATTCTCCGCCACTCCGGTGACCGTGCTCTCCGCGCCGCTTTCCGCCTACGGGTTGATCGATCGTGCTATTCGCGTACAGGCAACCACGCTCGCACTTGCCGATAACTATCGCATCGCTGCGGCCGCCGGCATTTTCGGCGTATTGATCGCCCTCGTTTTACAGCGACCGCCGGCAAAGATCTAAAACGTTTAGGATGGGCGTACGTGTGCCGCGCCTGACTGGTCTATCTCGAAACTGCCTCGACTGGTTTCCTGCAGCCAAACACGCAGTTTCCGACGATCGGGTACGACCCGAGAGAGCATTGGCCCGTGAAAGATTCGAACACCCGACATTCCGTACGCGACACCGCTTCTCTCGACGATCGAGAGGAACAGCCTGCCCTATCCACCCCCGAAGATGCGCTGTCGCAAGTGTTGAAGTTGATACGTCTGCGCGGAGATATCGTCTTCCAGGGGGAACTCGGTGTTTCCACCGAAGTGGCTTTCCCGCCGGGGCCGGCCAGCTTCCTTCATCTGCATGCGGGCGAAATGCTACTCTCCCGACAAGATGGTCAACCGATGCTTTTGCAATCGGGTGACTTCGTTCTTCTGCCTCATGGCGATGGCTTTACCCTTAGCAGTCGAACCGGTGGCGCGGCGCGCCAGCGGTTTGACGCACAAGTGTCTTTTGACAAGGGCCTAAGCGCGCAAACCATGAGGTGGGCAACTACAAACGACATCGCGGGACGTTTCCTTGCAGGCGCGTTCCATTTCGACGGCGGCCCCTTGCAGTCATTGTTGTCGGGGCTCCCCGGGCTTATTTATCTAAAATGCGAAGAAGGCGTTGTACCCCCATGGCTCGTCGCCATCTCTCATTTCTTGACCGAAGAATCGCGCGGCGTCAGTCCGGGGTCTTCGCTCATGATTTCGCGCCTCATCGACCTGCTCGTGATCCGTACACTGCGCACGTGGGTCACCAGTCAGGGAAACCGACTTGGTTGGCTTTCGGGACTGAGTGACGAACGCATCGGATGGGCGTTAAACGCCATGCATCTAGACCCTACCCACGCATGGACCGTCGAAACGCTCGCCGAGACTGCAGCCATGTCCCGGTCTATTTTTTCCGATCGCTTCACTGCGGCAGTCGGCATCCCGCCGCTGCGGTACTTGACAAGCTGGCGATTGACCGTCGCGGCCGACCTGCTGCGAAGTGGCAAACTAAAAGTGACCGAGGTGGCCCACGATGCGGGCTACGGCTCGGAAGCAGCCTTCAGCCGCGCGTTTAAAGCGCAGTTTGGATATCCGCCGAGAGACGCGCGCCGCATTGCCCAGACTGAAATTTTCCGCGCGCGGACGTCGGAAGCGCTTTAGCCAACCTAGTGTGCCGCTGCTGCATTACGTTAGTCGACGGCGGAAGAACTCGACCATGTCATCGATCGCGGGCCGGTGATTTGCAAGGTCATTATGCGAGACATCGGCGTAACGGGTTGCCTCGATCGAGACGCCGGAAGCAATCAGTTCGTACGAGTATTTTTCGGCTTCGACATGCAACACGTCATTGCCCGCCGTCGCGATTAGAGCGGGCGGCAAACCGGCCAACCGACGAGACTCGATCGGCGCGGCATAGGGATGCAAGCGCTGGGAAACCTTGTGAAAGTATGCCGCATAGTTGCGTGCGCGTTCGCGCGCATCGGTGTCGGTGCCTGTTGATGAAGAGGGTTCCGCGACGCGGGTCATGCTGGGATCGAGCAGTGGCGCAAGCAAACCCTGTGCAGACAGGTGAAATTCTCCCCTGTCTCTGACAACCGCCGCGAGGCAGGTCGCCAGATTCCCGCCAGCATCATGCCCTGCCACACCGATTCGTTCGGGATCAGCGCCCTTCGCACGCGCGTTAGCAACTGCCCATTTTATCGTCCGATAGCCATCTTCGAGAGCGGCGGGAAATGGAAAAGCAGGTGCCAGCGAATACGCAACCGACACTACCCAGGCGCGCGTTCCGCACGCGATCGACACTGCGGCGAGATTCACGTCGTGAATCGACCCGCCTACAAATCCACCACCATGAAAAAGGACGACGATCGGTAGGACTTCCTTAGTGACATACCGATAAGTTCTCGCCGATATTTTCTGCGCGTAGCCTTCAAGGGTAACGTCTTCAACGTTGAGGCTTGTTTCGCCAATCGACATTTTTTTGATCAGAGCGCTGGAGCGCTCATTGCATAAGTTAGGTTGGCTGCATTGTGAATGCATTCCACAATGAAACAAATAGTCGCTTGAGGGAAAGAAAGTTTCCATGCAGCAAAGAATGGCAGTTGCTGCATGGAGTAGTGAGAGGTTTGTACGATGCGAACGGCTGCACAGCTATCGCACACACTCTGCCGAGAGGGCCCGGATAGGGTCTGGCCTGGAATGCACCGCAGAGAACGCTTTTTCTTGCGGCACGCCCTGTACGTGGACGTCGCCCGTGGTCGTCAAAGAGGTGTTGAAAAGAGACGCCGCCCATTCGACGAACACCCGGACCTTCGGCGCAAGATGACGGTTGTGTGGATAGACAGCTGAGACCTGCATGGCAGGAGATGCATACTGCGGCAGGATTCTCACCATGACCTCCTCCTGCAGCGAAGCCTTGATCATGAAATGCGAAGGCTGTATCAAGCCAACGCCCTTGAGTCCACACATCACATAGGCTTCGGCGTCGCTCACTGCAATGGTGCCGGGGACCTTGACTTCAACCGGCTTTCCGTCAACGATAAAAGTCATGTGGCGAAGTCGGCCCGTCGCGCTCGAAAAGTAGTTCACCGCGACGTGCCGCGTCAACTCTTCAAGGCTCTCTGGTTCGCCATACATCTCAAGATATTCCGTGCTCGCCGCAGTCACCGTTGGCAACGACGCAAGGTAACGTGCGACCAGCGTCGAGTCTTGCAGGTCACCGACTCTGATCGCGCAATCCACGCCTTCCTGAATGAGATCCACGTTCCTGTCACCGAAACTAACCATCAGATCTATGTCGGGAAACCGATCCCTGAACTCGCTGATGTAAGGCATGACCACTAGCCGTCCAATGGACCCCGGCATGTCTACGCGCAGCCGCCCGCGCGGCCCTTCGCGCGAGTGGGTCAGCGAACTCTCGGTCTCGTCTATTACGGAAAGAATGTGCACGCACCGCTCGTAGTATTCCGCACCTTCCGGTGTGATGTTCAGGCGCCGAGTGGTCCGCTGGAGGAGGCGCACATTAAGGTGCGCCTCAAGCTTCTGGATGATCATTGTCGCGGACGCGTGCGGCAGGTCCATCGAGTCGGCAGCTTTGGAAAAGCTATTCATCTCAACGACCCGCGTGAACATCTTCATTGCTTGTAACCGGTCCATATATTCCCTTGGTGCGCCGTGCATCACTCTCAAGATATGCCACGATGCAGCCCGACGCTCCATCACCCATCGCACCGAACTACGCCACCAAATCCCAACTTAGCCACACCGGTGCATCGGGCCACTCTGTTGATGGAATATCTGACGTACTCAGCCGCATGGAAGATGCAGAGTCGTGCGGTTCAATGGTTGCGGCCACAATTGACAATTTACACCATCGAAAAAATTTACGCTTCTTTTTTTGAAGTTACTGTCTGGCAGCTTCGAGCGACGACTGGGTATGGCGATACAAGGAGAGTGGAAACGCTACTTTGAGGAGGCTCATGTAGAGACGGCGGAGTGCCTGCGTGCGTGGATACATTTGCGCTCAATGGACCACGGTTCGCTGTGAACAATCTGACCGCGTAACCAAATGCGTGCACCGGCAAGTTGGGGCGATTTTATATGACTTCAAAAAATGATGCTTCTACCGCAGCTTGCGCGCGCGTGCGAGTCGCTAACTTGTCGGACTGTTCGGCATAGCGGGTTTTGCCCGACATCGCTGATCGCGGAAGCGGGATCCCTGTGAGCGACACGGCAACGTAAAACAAAGTGACTAAACCACGAGACACCCATTGCGACACCCAGCTCCCGAGGAGGCTCGTCTTTGATGGTGCCCGACCGCCGTAGGCCAAAACCGGCTGACCGCGGGACCGCTTCAAACCCTCCCTTGCAATGATGCAGATTGAAAGCGAGGCATAGATCATGCAAAAATGTTGCGCTTCAAATATTGAAGTTATACTATGCAAAAGTGCGTTGTATGACGTCCTTTTTTGGGAGACACCTATGAAACAAACCCTTTTCCCAGCGTTGATTGGCATCACCGTCGCTGCTTCCATTGGTCTAGCGGTAGCGGACGAGACGCCGCAAGCCGGAGTCAGTAGTTCCGCTGTCCGCGCTAATCCAGCCGGGAAAACGCGCGCGCAGGTTCGCGCCGAATTGAAGGCTAACAATCCGACGTCGTCCCAGCATGATCACGAGCTCGCTCAGTCAGTAACAGGTTTCGCGCCGGTTAGTCGAGCGAAGACGTCACCCTAATTCATTGCAATATCAACGTGGAAACGGAAAATGCCGAGTTTGTTTGATCCGATGGTTGCGGGCGACCTGCATTTGAAAAACCGCATTGTCATGGCGCCGCTAACGCGCTCACGCGCCGGCGAAGACCGGGTGCCTAATGAACTCATGGCAACCTATTACGCGCAGCGCGCGACAGCCGGCCTGATCATTACTGAAGCCACGTCGGTGACCCCGCACGGTGTCGGCTATGAGCGCACGCCTGGGATCTGGTCCGACGAACAAATCGCTGGATGGAGACTGACCACGGATGCGGTGCATGCCGCCGGTGGAAAGATAGTCTTGCAGCTTTGGCATGTAGGCCGCATCTCCGATCCGAGCTTCCTGAATGGTGCTCTACCTGTGGCGCCCAGTGCGATCCGCCCTGCGGGTCACGTGGCGCTGCTGCGCCCGGAGCGTGCTTACGTGACCCCCCGTGCGCTCGAGATTGATGAACTGGAGGGCATTGTTGCGGATTTTAGAAAAGGTGCGGCAAACGCGATGAAAGCGGGTTTCGACGGCGTCGAGGTCCACGCTGCTAACGGCTATCTGCTTGACCAGTTCCTTCAGGACAGCACGAACGTGCGAACCGATCAATATGGCGGCCCGATCGAGAATCGTGCGCGTTTGCTGCTTGAAGTGATCGATGCTTGTACTGAAGTCTGGGGTGCTTCACGCGTTGGCGTGCATCTAGCTCCCCGGGGCGACGTTTCCGACATGGGCGACTCGGATCCGGTGGCGCTTTTCGGCTACGTAGCGAGCGAATTGGGCAAGCGTCGCATTGCTTTCCTCTGCGTGCGCGATACCCCGGACGAAATCAGTATCGGAGCGGCGTTGCGAGATGCATTCGGCGGCGTGTATATCGTCAATCAGGGAATCGATAAGGCAAAGGCGGAACAGCTTTTGGATTCAGGTCGTGGGGATGCGGTTGCATTCGGCCAGATGTTCATCGCCAATCCCGACCTACCGGTCCGACTGCGCAATGAAGGACCCTTCAACCCTTTGGATTCTTCGACGTTTTTTAGCCCTGGCCCGAAGGGTTACACGGATTATCCAATCCTTGCCTGACAGCAATGTCCGCAGAATACGGGACATCTTTCCCGGTAGATGTCCCGCGCAAGGTTCGTTCAACTTCCGGTCGGCGCCTCGGCCTCTTGCGCCAGCAACTGGCGCGCGTTCAGCGCGGCATGAATCTGCGACACCACGGCGGCGCCTTCGCCAACCGCTGCGGCCACGCGTTTCGTCGATGCAGACCGCACGTCGCCAATGGCGAAGACGCCCGGGACGCAAGTTTCGAGCGACTGGGCTCCCTGGACGTCACCGCCGGCTACGATATTGCCCGTTAGCACGAAGCCGCTCGCGTCGGTACTGACGTTGCATCCGCGTAACCAAGCGGTATTCGGATTCGCACCCGTGAAAAGGAACAGATGTCGCAACGGCAACGTCAGCGGGCCTTGAGGAGTAGCGCAATTTAGCGCGGACAACTCATCGCCGTCGCCTTCCATTGACTCAATCGTGGTGTTCCGATGAAGCGTCACATTGGGCAATGCTGCAATGCGATCAATCAGATATCGGGACATGCTGGCCTCCAGCCCCGGGCCTCGAATCAAGAGGTGAACGTGGGACGCGTGTGAAGCTAGATACACCACTGCCTGGCCTGCCGAGTTACCTCCGCCCACGAGCGCTACCTCGGTGCCCTTGCAAAGCTTCGCTTCCACGGGCGACGCCCAGTAGTAGGTTCCCCGACCCTCGAACTTCTCAAGGCCTTGAATTGCTGGCCGGCGATACGCGGCTCCCGTCGCTATGACTACGGTATGGGAAGCAATTCGCTGCCCGTTCATTAATTCGATTTCGATCGGCACACAATGGCAGTGAAGTGCCTTGATCTGCGTGGGTATTGCGATATGAGCACCAAACTTTTGCGCCTGTGCGAACGCGCGGCCCGCGAGCGCCTGACCCGATATACCGGTGGGAAAGCCAAGATAGTTCTCGATGCGTGAGCTGGCGCCCGCTTGGCCGCCTGGCGCGCGACTGTCGAATACCGCGACCGATAACCCTTCGGAAGCGCTGTACACGGCCGTCGCCAAGCCGGCGGGTCCAGCGCCTACGACCACAACATCGTAGGTGTGAGCTGGATCGAATGCCGGCAACCAGCCAAGTTGCGATGCAAGCTGGTTCTCATCGGGCGACCTCAACACCGTGCCGTCAGGACATATGACCAACGGCAGGTCTGCACTCGACCGGGAAATCTGTTCGAGCAACTGGATCGCGTCGGGGTCCGTATCCGTGTCGATAACTGTATGAGGATGCGCGTTTCGCCTCAGAAAGCCCTGCAGCGAAATCAGGCGCGCATCATCCGACTTGCCGACCAGGATAGGTCCAGTTCCCCGTTCGATCAACCTGACCCGCCGAAGAATCAACGAGCGCATGATGCGCTCGCCCAACTCCGCCTCGGCAATCAAGAGCGCTCGCAGCCGGTCCGGTGGGATAAGGATCGTCTCGACGTCATCTACCGCGTGTCCATCGACCAGTGAGGGTCTTCCGGATAACTGGCCGATCTCTGCTACGAAGCGTCCAGGTTGCTGCACCATCACTTCGTTCACACGTCCAAGACCGTCGCGCCTCGTAATGCTGACGTGGCCACGGAGCAGCACGAACATGCCAGGCACAGGCATTCCGGACTCTAGCAAGCGCTCGCCGGCACGATAGCGCTGCACGGTGCCAAAACCTTTCATGCGCTCGATTTCGCGGTCAGACAACGAAGGATGGGCTTGATGGTGGCGATCATCAAGCACGGAAAACGGTGCGTCGGACGCCTTCGCGGCATTGTCCTGGCTCCTGGGCGTGGCCCCGCTCGATATGTCATTGAAGCCATCATGTGTCGGCGTACGAGCTTCAGTCATGGTGACAGTCTCCAGTCGGGTAATAGGGATGTGCGGCCGCACCGGATCAAAGCTGCACGGAGTCAATGACGCGATCCCCGAATTGTGGCGAGCTTCAACCGCGCGACCAATACTCGCGAAATCAAAACTCTCTTCGCTATCGATGAACAATGAGCGTTGTGTTGAAAAGCGTTGCCCGGACGATTGATCATGAAACGCATGCGTTGCGCTATGGCCGCGCGCTGGTCCTTTCTTTATTGTCCGCATTCGATCCCCTCTCGTAACAGATGAAGGCAGATCCCTTTTCACCCAACATTGTTCGAGTCAATATGTTCAAGCACCTCAAGAGTCTTACAACCGCTTTGTTCGCCCTGTCCCTACTGCTTTCAATGGCGGTTGTCAGTGGATGCTCAAGCTCAAGTGCCTCCACCGACGCAACCGTTGTCCTTGTGCATGGCGCGTGGGCTGACGGCTCGAGCTGGTCGTCAGTCATATCGATACTGCAAAAGCGTGGCCTTAAGGTAGTCGCGGTGCAGTTGCCGCGCACCTCTCTTCCAGATGATGCAGCCGTCGTCACTCAGGCCATCGACGCGCAAAGTGGTCCCGTCATTCTGGTCGGCCACTCTTACGGCGGCGCCGTTATCTCGCAAGCGGGCAACGATGCGACAGTGGCGGCGCTGGTTTACGTGTCGGCCTTCGCCCCGGGCGATGGTCAATCGATCAACAACCTGACGAGTCCGTTCCCCAAGCCCGCGTGGGAGAACGGCTTGATCGTCAATTCTTCCGGCTATCTCACGCTGTCGACCGACACCTATCTGAATAGCTTCGCGCCGGATGTCCCTAAGGACGCTGCCGCCGTACTGGCCGCTACACAGGGCCCCCTCTTCGCACATTGTCTTGATGACAAGGTTTCGACAACCGCATGGAAATCGAAGCCGTCGTGGTGGGTGTATGGAGACCAGGACCAGATCATCCCGCCGCAATTGCAGCAGGCAGAAGCGCAAGCGCTCAACGCTCAACTCACGGTGATTCCGGGAGCCAGCCATCTCGCGCTCGTAACGCAACCCAACGCCGTCGCCAATGTCATCATCGACGCTGCAAGCAAGACCGGCAATCTCTAAGCCCGGACCAATGGCGCTGACCGCCTTTGCACGCTGGACGAGGCCGCTAACCGGACGAAAAGTCTTCTCGGAAAACCCACGGACGCGTTCAGACGACCAGATCGTGCAGACGATGCATGCCGTCCCTGATCCAGCCGAACATGCCTGCTTCGGCCAACGGCTGCGATTCCGGCACGCCAATTAGCGCGCCGTCGCCGCCATGGTGTTCAGCGAGCCACTGGCACATCTGGTGCCCCAATTCGGGCCTGCTCTGAATAATGGGAGTCAAGGCGCTCTTGTTCAGTCGGTAGGAGACGACACCGGTCAAAGCGCGCGCTGTTCCCGCGAATTGGGCGCCTGACACGATCCCCACATCTCCGATCGAGTCGCCCGGCGCCATACGCCGCAACTCCACCTCTTGCTCGTCTTGCGATAGTGTGACTCTCGCCACGCCGCTGGCGATGATGTGAAGCGCCAGATCGTCCTGCGCTTCCTCTGTAGCCGATGGGTAAATGATGTCACCGGGTTCGAACTCGCGGCGAACTAGCGCTTTGTCAAGCGCGTCGAACTCGGCGTCTTCCAACAGCCGGAATATGGGAACGCCGAGCAACAGCCGCTTACGCTGCGTCAATACAGCCCGGCCGCTGTCGGGCACCGACAGCGAGCGCAGATCGATGCCCACCGATGCCAGATGCCGATGCGCTAGATCGAACAACACGTTCCTGGTGGCGGCCTTTTTGCCCAGCGTATCGACGTAGCAGACGATTTCGTACTCGATCGAGTTGGTCATGGCCCTACGCACATTCACTATCGGCTTGGGCGTGGACATCACGTTGACCGCGCTGCTGGCCGCGCGCTCCAGCGCTTCCAGGACGTGGGCTGGGCGAATCTCGGGTGCCACCTCCAGTGTGACCGTAATGCCATGCAGATGCGACGGCTCGTTGTTGTTCACGATCTTCGCTTTCGCCGCCACGCTGTTCGGTATGACGACGAGGTTGCCCTGCCCCGTCAGCAGGCTGGTCGCCCGCCAGTTCGTTTCCGCAACCTGTCCTTCGACATCGTCGATGGAAACCCAGTCTCCCAGTTTAAATGGCTCCGTGGCATTGAGGACCAGCCCTGAAAACACGTCGTTCAGCGTACTTTGGATCGCGAGGCCCAGAATTAACGCTACCGCACCAGACGTTGCAAGCAGGCCGCGGATGGGAAGGTCGAGCACATAGGCAATCGATGCGACCGCGGCGGCCACGAAAATCAGTGCTCGCAAAAGATCACGGAATAGCCTTTCTTTGCGCCACCACGTAGGCAGAATAATCCAGTCGAGCAACACCGTGATCAACTGCGCACCCTGCAGCCACCACACTAGTTCGAACAACTGGGCCAGCAAGTGCCGTAGCTTGTCAGGTGTGGATGCCGGCGGCGACAGCGGGTTCATGTCCGTTGTAAACAACACATACGTGAGGGCAAGGAACAGCAGCGCCCTGACGACGGACCGGAGCCGGGCCAACTCCGGTCCAATAAGCCGCCAGGCAAGAAAATCAAGGACTAAAACTGTGACGCCGCCAAGGAATTCATTGAATAGATGAGGCATGTCGAGCTTTCACCTAAGGCAATAGTGAGGGAAGAGGCAATGCTTTGTAGATTTGCGCTGGGTCGCAACGCGCAACACTGATGATCAAACAAGCGGCGCATGTTTCCAACATTTAAATACTAACCAGAATTTTTGAGTGCACAACAGGACGCAGGCAGGAAGTTCAACCTCTCGCAGGCGCGGAAAACAACCCGCGTGAACGAACCCTCTTGGGGTGTCTGGCCATCGCAGCGGGGAACTTAAAACCTAATCAGACTAGTTAGCGATCCATACAATCTCAATCTCGTTCCGAATAGATACCTGTGAACGCCATTCGCCCCTTGCACCGGCATCTCGTTCAGGCACGTGAGCACGCGATCAACCAACGATTAGGATATTCGATCATGTTTTCCGGACGCACCGCTATTGTCTCCGGCCCCGCAATTTCTTAGCATACGTCGACTGCAATTTTGCTGCGTCAGCGGTCTTCATCATTTTCAGGATTCAGGCTCCGAGCAGCATGACTGAATGCATGAGTGGAAATTCATTGCCAGAGCATTCCAACTTTAATATCGAGGAATTCATCGTGTCGCTTTTTTTGGTTGCATTAATCATTGGCTGCGTCGCGGGCTTGCGCGTCTTTGTTGCTCCCGCCGCCATCGCTTGGCTTGCGTACAAGAGCGGATTGGACGTAAGTGGAACCTGGGCAAGTTTCATGTCCAGCCCGTTCGCGGCAGGGATCTTCACCATCCTCTTGCTGGTCGAACTAGTGACCGATCAGTTGCCGTCGACTCCTAGCCGCAAGGTTCCAAATCAATTCATTCCGCGGATCGTCAGTGGCGCGTTTTGTGCGGCCGTACTTGGCACTTACCACGACGCGATAGTAGCAAGCGTGGTTTTAGGTCTGATCGGTGTCGCGGTGGGTACCTTTGGTGGCTATGAATTCCGGGCTCGCATCGCAAAGGCATTCAACGGCGACGATCATCCCGCAGCTTTTGTCGAAGATGGGTTGGCTTTGGGGCTCGCCGTGATCGTAGCAATGATTGTATAAAAATAGGATCGCGTCGATGCATTTTGGTCGATGCAACTGAAAATAATACGGCCGATCTCCGATTCAACGATTCGAGATCGCGCGCTGCCAGCGCAGTCGGGCAATTTTCATGGTCCCGTTGAATCGCTGAGGCCGCTCCGTCGCGAGGATCAGGCTATCATCGCCCTCAAATTTCGCGACTCGCGTGACCGTTTGGCCAAACCAGTTCGGGAAAAAGCTGACATCGGCATGATGAGAAACAACGTGCGCGGCTTCATCGACTGTGAAGCGGCCGGAGTAAGCTAAATATGTGCTTCCCGCCGCAAGATATTCACTGGCTTCGCCGCGGAACATGTCATTACCAGCGAAAGGAACGCGATCACGCCTTTGCAGTTGCGCGGACATGTAACCATCGGCCGTGTACATAATGATTCCCAGCGGGGACTCCCCAAGAGGATGATGGACAGAGCAAGAATTGACTTCAGTCTCCACGTACTCCGCCAGTGTCCACGCGCCGAGTAACTGCTCGCGAATAGTTGATGGTGTGCTCATTCTCCGGCTCCAAGATGCAGCAGACTTCAGGGTCTAGGGTGACCACAAACGTTCGGTCGCTATGATGCACAGAACCGGAGCGATAGCCTATACGCTTCGATCAATGCAAACTACCGTGGTCGAATTGCGGCACGCACCTCCGTGCTACCTAAAAGCACGGAGGCGCACACCGTCGTGGCAAGTCGTTCAACCGTTTAACCGTTTAACCGACCTAGCGCGGCAGCAAAATGACGCTCTAATTCGCCTCTAGTCTGCATGCCGCTGTCGAGCAGTTCTTTTGTCCGAGCTTGCGCTCTCGGCTCACGAATCGTTTGTTGAAACAGCGCAGCGTCGGTGCGGATATCGGCCAGAGGCGCCAACGATATGTCGTTGATCCTGCGCTTGTTCGCGACAAGACCCGTTATCGGAAATCCGGCGATCCGATGAGCGAGCGCATTGACGAACGGCACGAGTTCGCTATCCGGAATAGCACGATTTACCCAGCCGTAGTGCTCCGCCATTTCGGCGCTGTAATCGTTCGACGAGAGGATTACTTCCATCGCGCGTCCACGTCCGAGTAGCCGCGTGAGATGCTGAACAGCTCCTGCTCCTGGGACTGCACCAAAACCGGCTTCTATCTGACCAAACACCGCCCGTTCTTTCGATGCAAAACGCATGTCACAGGCGAGCGCGAACTCACTTCCGGCTCCGCGCGCGATTCCTTCAACTTGCGCGATGGTAATTTGATGCATCTCGCTTACTCGCCGAAAGAGTCCGCCCAGTGACCCGCTGACCGATCCTCCTATGCGCCCCGCCTCTTTGGTGTACTCTGCGACGCGCGAAATATCCACATGCGGAAGGAAAAATTCTTTGTCGGCGCTCGCAAACACAACGACGTTCACGTCGGCGTCGTATTCAAGGGTATCGAGCAAATCGACCAAGTCTCGAACCAGTTCCGGCCCGATCAGGTTGATAGGTGCGCAGTCGAAACTCGCGAACAGCACACCGGCATCTAAGCGAGTCTTGATAGTGGCGAAATCGTAAGTCATGGGAGTCTCCCTGGGATGCATGGAATGAGGGTCGGCCGCGACGGAGGTGGGCACAGCCGTTGCGGCGCTGGCGGCTGCGGGTAACGCAAGCGCGCCGGCAAATGCGGCTCCCTGTCTAAGTAATGCGCGACGCGAGAGGGTGGGATCGGTTAATGATGATCTTTGAGACACCAACGTAACCTCATTTTTTGAACGAGACTTCCGTTCGTCTATGTTTAAACTACAAACCGGTGCAACTGCTAGTCGCGGGACGCGCCGCTTGAGGTAGGTCGCGCCTGACAAGCGAGGGCTTTTCAATCACCCTCTAGCGAGGTTTAGAAAACCCCTCTTGCCGTCGCGCTACGCTACCAAGGATGCTTCCATCGTGATCTCGCACTTCATGATTTTCGAGATCGTGCAGTTCGTCCGCGCCCTATCGGCACAGTGTTGGAACTGTTCCTGCGTGGCGCCTGGTACCTTCGCGGTGACTATGAAGTGTGAACTCTTGATCTCCGGAGAGCCGTTTTCTCCCATTCCGAAGTCAATGACGACCGAGGTTTCGATGTGCTCTGCTTCCAGATCAATCATCCCGAAGTTATTTGCCAGCGCCTGATTGAAGCAGCCGGCGTGTGCCACGCCCAGCAGCTCTTCGGGGCTGGCACCAGGAGCGCCTTCGAAGCGACTGGCGTACGAATACGGTGAGTGATCAAGGAGACCGTTTTCGGTGGACAAGGTCCCCTCACCTTTCTTCCACGATCCCGTCCAGGTCGAAAATGCAGTGGCTTTCATCTTGCTTCCCTAGTTACGAAGTAACAGTTCATACCGCCACACAGCGCGGCCCATTGGATGTTATGCAGCCCGATCGTCGAGCGCGGGATAATCCGTGTAGCCTCGTTCATCACCGCCATACATGGTCGCCTGATTCGGCGATACAAGCGCCGCATCTTCCTTTAGACGACGGACGAGGTCAGGATTGCTGATGAAGAGTTTGCCAAAAGCCACCGCGTCCACGGTACCGTTTTCAACAGCCGCCAGCGCCATTTCTCGCGTATAGCCATTGTTCACGATCCATGCGCCGCTTTCATTTCCTGCCTTGAACTGGCTGCGCAACGCCGCATAGTCGAGGGGAGCGAAGTCACGCGCCCCGCCTGTGGCGCCTTCCACCATGTGGATGAACGCAAGCTTCAGCTTCGCCATCCGTTCGACTACCATGTTGAAGGTCGCTTGGGTCGTGCTATCGAGTGCCGCGTCGTTAACCGGCGACACCGGCGACAGGCGGATTCCAGAGCGGCCACCGCCAATTTCGTTTGCAATTGCCGTCATGACTTCGCTCACAAACCGAACGCGATTTTCGATCGCTCCGCCATAAGCGTCTGTGCGATCATTAATGCTGTCGCGAAGGAACTGCTCAACCAGGTAGCCGTGCGCACCATGAACTTCGACGCCGTCGAAACCTGCTGCAATGGCGTTCTTCGCGGCGACTCGAAATTCCTCGACCACGCCGGCCACTTCTTGCAGGCTCAGCGCTCTCGCCGGGGAGACTTGTTCAAATCCCTTCGCCGTAAATGTCTGCGCGTTTGCCGCGCGAGCGCTGCTTGATACAGGAACCTGTCCCTTTGACAATAGCGACGTGTGCGAGATACGTCCTACGTGCCATAACTGAACGACAATCTTGCCGCCCGCGTCGTGTACGGCATCAGTAACGCGACGCCATCCCGCGATCTGATCGGCGGTATGGATGCCTGGCGTATCCAGGTAGCCCTGCCCTAAAGCCGAAATCTGCGTACCTTCCGCTATGATCAGACCCGCGCTTGCCCGCTGGCGATAGTACGTCGCGGCCATCTTCGGCGGCACGCCACCCGGGCCGGCCCGGTCGCGGGTCAACGGCGCCATCACAACGCGATTTGCCGCAACGATATCGCCCATTAGTAGGGGATCAAAGAGTGTAGTCATTAACTATGCTTAAAGTAGAGAACGAAGCTCTACCCCTGCTCCCACCGCTTCGCAAGATCAAGGGTTACGCCGCTGCGCTCAGAAACCGATCAACATGCCGCAAAAAATCATCTCATTTGCGCGCACACCATAATTTTGTTGCTTCATGTTTTGAAGTCACAATACAGTGAAAGCATAGGCTTGTCAAAGAACTCCTCTCTAAGAAATCCTGAGAAGACAAACTCTATGTCAGTCTGAGCATCAGGCTCAGATTCGCGCCCTCTGAAGGAACGTTTCACGAGGCGTTGGCCACTACCATCTGCAGCCGGAACGATTCATTGCGTCGAATGCCAGCATGGGGATTGCTAGCAGCCCCATGTGGGAATAAGCCTTTCGGCAGTCGCCGCGGGTTGCCTTCGACACCTCGCGAGCGAGTATTTCAGCCGCCGTTCCTTGATGAAGACTCGATTCCGCAGATGGCGTGGGGGCTATCTGCTGTACGTTTGGATAGCGTATCGACTGATGCGAGGTAATGGAGCCCAGGTCCGCCTGCCAGTCGAGGTCCGGCTTTTCGGCAAGGGGCGCGGGCACCTCATTGGCAGGCGTTACATGAGCCAATTCTTGGGGTACGCGGCGACGCGAAGTCGCGTCATGACTCTGCTTTCGCGACGCGACACGACGCATTGTCGTATTGGTCGTGCCCTCAAAGACAGGTGCTGATGGTATTGGACCTTCAGGCTGTAATAACCGCGCGATGAGTGGCGCACGTTCTGCCTGCGATGCGCGCATCGGTGGTTGTTGCCAGTCGCATAAAGCGACCAGCGCTAGCATGTGCACAAACGTTGCGAGCGTGATGGCAAGAAGTCCAACGTGGAACCTGCGTCGCTTGAGGCTTCTTAGGCAGATGATGGCGATCTGCCTCCAATCCCGCCGGCAGGGCCTCGGACCATTCAAGGCTTGCTTCCCATTCACGGCACAGGCTCTTGAAGATACGACATTTGACGATGCTCCTGGACGGGCGGGAGGTTAAAGCGAACAGAGAAAGAGATAGGGGTCTAGTCAACCGTCTGACTAGACCGTCTAAAGTAAGCCGAACGGCACGAATGTATATAGCTTCATATTTACAAGTAATATCGTCATGGTATTACGTTTAAATTTTTTTTAAAAGCGTCGGGGAACCACTGCAGGCTTCGAATCCTCGCCGGCGTCGATCGTCAAACGTATATCTCCGACGCGGATGGGGTCTCTCCCCATGATCAGAAAGTTGTTCGCAAGGCGGCAAGGCGGTATCGCAACGTGGGGTTCCGCCAGTCTTCGCACACCGAGTTCTAAGATTTTTTCCCCAAGCATTAAGTCGCATCCCTCCGCCCACCTTGCTGCTGTCATTAGCCCACTCATCGAGCGCGACTTTGGGTAAACCACTCTTCATTTTTTGAAGCAAAAATACGATAGTTATCCTCACGAGCCTGCGGGCAACGAAATAGACATAACCAGGAGTTTTGCAGCAATGAATCCATGCGCTCGACCTGTCATCTGCTTCACGTTGAGCCTCCTTACCTGCTCCGTCCACGCGCAATCCAGCGTATCGCTGTATGGAATCGTAGATACTGGCGTTGAGTACGTTTCACACACCAACGCTGCGGGAAGCGGCTTATTCAGGATGCCTTCCGTATCCGGCGAACTGCCGTCGCGCTGGGGCCTCCGTGGAGAGGAGGCGCTGGCCACCGGATACAGCGTTCTCTTCGATCTGGAAAATGGCTTTAATCCCCGAGGTGGCGACATTGGACAAGGGGGCCGACTGTTCGGACGTCAGGCCTTCGTTGGCTTGAGGAGTCCGGCAGGCACCGTCGCTTTTGGCAGACAGTACACGATGACCTTTCTCTCCCTCGCCGGTGCCGCCGTCCTCGGGCCCGACATCTACGGACTGGGCGCGCTCGACGCGTACATCCCAAGTGGCCGCGCTGACAACGCAGTGACTTACATGGTCGGCCTCTATGGGTTCACATTCGGTGCGGGGTATTCGTTCGGCCGTGATTCCACCGGAACCGGCAACTCGCCGGGGCAAGGAACCTGTGTGGGATCGGTGCCGGGCAACCCGGTCGAATGTCGAGACATGTCGGCCATGCTGGTGTACGACTCCGCGGTTTTCGGTTTCGCAACCTCTTACGAGGAACAACGAGGAGGTGCGAATGCGGCAGCTAACTTCTTCGATGGAGTTCCACCGGTTTCCTTAACCAACAGTTCTAGTAAGGACAGTCGTGCACATGTGAGCGGCTATGTGAAATGGAACGACGCGAAGCTGAGCGCCGGTTGGATCAATCGCCAAGTTGTTATTGATTCGACTGCAATCCCCAGCGCGCGCTCCAACCTCTTTTTCATCGGCGGGGCATATTCGCTGACACCGGCGCTGCTTATCGACGGTCAGTTGTACCGGATCGTCAATCCCACCCACGACACGCGCGCATCAATGGCTGCCCTTCGCGCGACCTACTTTCTCTCGAGCCGAACTGCGGTCTATGCCCACGTTGCGTATCTTGCGAACAGTACGAATGGCCGATACTCGGTCAGCGGCGGAGGTGGCGGGACCACGCCTAACGGAGGAATGGGTCAGACAGGCGTCATGCTCGGAGTCCGGACTTCCTTCTAAAACAGGAGGTCGCGGGAGTAGCGGATGCGAACTCAACGTGTCCGCAATCAACCTCGACCTTCGCTGTTCGTCCGCTGCACTGCCTCCGCCGCTGATAGAGCAGCTGCCATAATTTGTTGATAGCCTGTGCAGCGGCAAAGATTACCCGCGAGCGCGTCCTCTATTTCCTTGCGTCCCGCATGGGGATCTTTCCGAAACAACGCGACAAGACAAAGAATATGTCCCGATAGGCAAAAGCCGCACTGAAATGCGTTTTTTTCCCAGAAAATGCGTTGCACCGGATGTAATTCGCTGGGCTTACTAAGTCCGTCCAGGGTTTCCACATGCCGGTTCGCGGCTCGGCCCGCGGGTAAAATGCAGGACTTGTAGGCAGCCCCGTCGATAAGAACGGTGCATGCGCCACAGTCACCGTTGCGGCAACCGACATGAGTTCCGAGCAAGCCCATATCTTCGCGAAGAAGGTCAACCAGCGGCTTGCCCGGGTCGGCCTGAACAGCGGACATAACTCCGTTTATATGCATGCTTATGGACTGCATAGCTGAATCACTCACGAGAGCTCCTTGCTCAACGCGTTTTCCACGGCACGCACAGCGACGACTTCCGCCATGCGCTTTCTATACACAGAGTCGCAGAGTTCGTCGCTCCACCAGGTTGCGGAGGTCGCCTTTACGGTCTCACGAATCAAGAGAATGTCTGACTCGGAAAGGTGGCCTGCATTGCGTAATTTAACCGGGCAGATCGTCACGGGAACTTCGGTCGAAGCGCCGATTGTTATCGTCACTTCCGCGCCCGAAATTTTGGCGGCCGCGACTGCCACGGGCCAACTGCTTTCCGTGGTCTTTAGCTTGACATATCCCCATCGATCGGAAACGCTATCGTAGGGTATCGCGATGCTTATCAACATCTCATCTGAAAGCAAGGCGGTAACAAAAGCGGACTTAAAAAATTCCGATGCCGCAATTGTCCGTGTACCTCTGGACTCGCTCACGCATATCATTTGTGCGCCCAATGCAACCAGTCCGGTCGGGATGTCGGATGCTGGATTGCCGTAGCAAGCAGAGCCACCCAGTGTCCCTTGATTGCGTATTTGCGGCCCCCCCGTGATTCCGGCTGAAATCTGCCTGATCAGGCGAGGAAGTCGAGCGCTGTCTGGACTTAGCACAGTCGCATAGGTCACGGCCGTGCCTAAAACGACGCCATTGGACGTCAGTGCGAACTTCGCGGAATCTGGCAATGCCGACACGTCCAGTAGTTGCGAGAATCTCGGAAAATCACGGTTCAAATGCGACATGACGTGAGTTCCGCCGCTCAGGATGGCGGTCGTCTCCCTAAAGTCCGCGAGTGCTGAAAGAGCCTCATGAACCGTGTCGGGACGATAATACTTCGCGCGGCTTAAGGTCATGATATGAGAGAGGCACTCGCCGCGTGATCAAGCCGGGCGAGGACACGTTGAGGCGTCAGGGGAAGGGTGACGGGCAATGGATCAGGATCGTCGACAGCATCCTCGATCGCGGAAACAATCGCTGCGGCAGAAGCGCCCACGCCGGACTCGCCCGCCCCTTTGGTGCCTAATGCGGTGAAGGGTGAAGGTGAGTCCAGATGGCCAATTCGAAACAAAGGCAAGTCTTTAAGACGGGGCAACAGGTACTTCTTGAACGAATTATCGATTGGAATACCTGCGGTGTCATAGCGCTCCTCTTCGGTCAGCGCCATGCCGATCCCCATCACTAGCGCGCCGTGAAATTGCGCGTCGACCAACCCTTGGTTGATCACAGTGCCGCAGTCATGAACCGCCGACAGGGCGATAAGCTTGACGCAACCGGTATCGAGATCCACTTCCACTTCAGCCACGACCACGGAGTATGAATAGGTAGGATAAAGCTGCAAACGGCCGTTCGAGTCGGGAATGGATTGCAGGTTGCCGGGTCCATAAGTGCGGGTAGCCTCCAATTGCGGGTCGCCAAGCCCCGGCAATGCCGATCCTAGCGTTCGCAAGCCAAGAACCAGTTCTCCTATGGGCATGCCGCGCGCGGGCTCGCTACGCACCCTGTACGACCCTCCATTCACTTCAATATCTTCAACGGGCGCGCCAAGAAAGACGGCGGCGGATGCCTTCAATTTTTCTCGCAGTTCGCCGGCTGCCAGCCACGCGGCGGTTCCCCCTGCTAGAACCGCCCTGCTCGAAAAGCTGCCCGAGCCATAGGGCGTCGTGTCCGTGTCACCCTGTACGACGCGCACGTTGATTGTTCGAATGCCAAGCTGCATCGCGACCAGTTGCGCGATAGCGGTCTCGCTGCCAGTGCCAGGGCTTGTCACGCCCGTCAGCACGGTTGCATAGCCGCTTGTATCGATTCGAACGGTTGCTGTCTCAAAGCCACGAGAAAGCGTTCCGCCAGCGTCCGACCCTTCGGGCGTCAACTCGAACGCGATGCCCAAGCCCCGGCGCTTGCGAGCCCCATCGTCCGGAGGACGCAGGGATTTTTTTGCGTAGTCAGATAGCTCAACCACAATGTCGAGCGCGCGCTGATAATTGCCCGAATCGATTGTCATGGTGGACGTGCGATGCGGGAACTGCTCGGGGCGAAGCAGGTTGCGCCGGCGAATTTCCACGCGGTCAACCCCCAGCTTGCGCGCGGAGTCATCGAGGACACTTTCCAACAAGACACACGTCGCCTCCTTACCGAACCCGCGCGCGCCGTTCCATGGACCTTTGTTGGTCATGACGGCACGCCAGTGAATCTCCAGGTGCTGGAGGTTATACGGACCCGGAAATGTGGATGCGGCGACAATGGGCATCAACGGCCCCGGCGTGGCGGCAAGAGCACCGATGTTCGCGTCGAGGTCGACCTGCAGTCCCTCAATGACGCCGTTCGCACTGAATCCGATCCGGTAATTCATCTCGTAGTCGCGCGCGCCGATCAAGAGCGACTCGGCGCGGCTTTCGACCCATCGCACTGACCGCTTTAGCTGCAATGCCATCAAGCACGTTAGCGCCTCTTCGGGCAAGCCAATAAATTTAAAGCCGAATGCGCCTCCCAATGGTGGCGTCACCACCTGGATATCGCTCTCCGGGAGTTTCAGCTGCTGAGCGAGTGCCGCACGAAACGTGTGGGGCTGCTGGACCGCAGCACGCACCACGAGACGCCTCTGCTCATTGTCCCAGGAAGCAATACATCCGCGCGGCTCCAGTGCGATCGCGCTGCTTCGTCCGATCACGACACGGCCTTCCAATACAAGAGAAGCAGCAGCGATCGCGAGCGCCGCATCGCCATCGGCGACTTTGCCACTCATCACTACATTGCTCGACAACGCCGGGTGTTGCAGCACTGCGTGCGCAGCAGTCGCAGCGTGTACATCCAGCATGGGAGTCAACACTTCGTAGTCCACGACAATCATTTCACCCACCCGGCGCGCGACCAGTTCACTATTTGCCACGACCAGCGCAACAGGCTCCCCGCAGTAACGAGCGTGATCCACGGCGAGGCACGGAACGGTGAGCACGCTGTCAGTTTTCGTGAGTGCGGCCGGCGTTCGGCAAGCAAGCTCGCGCATCAGGCGCGAAACGTCCGCGCCTGTCAATATGGCATGCACGCCGGGCTGCGCCACCGCCACCGCCGTGTCAATCCCGCGAATCCTTGCATGCGCATGCGGACTGCGCAGGAACGCAAGATGCAGATGATTCCGGGTGATGCCGTCGTCCAGATAGCGTACTGCGCCGGTCACGTAGCGGTCGCCGTTGAGTCGGAGAGTGTCAGTGGCAAGTCCCGTTAAGCTCCTTTCCTCCGATACATCCATCGCCACTCCTTTTCGTTCTAGCGGCACCCGGATGATCGGGATGCGCGCCAAATCCGTTGCTATTCCACGCGGCCCCGGCACTCGCCGAGCGCAATGCTCGCAAAGCCGTCCTTCTTGCAAATGCCCCGCAAAGTGATCTCGTCACCGTCTTGAAGATACGTTCGAGTTTCTCCGCCAGGAAGTTCGATCGGGAATCGTGCATCGGTGGACAGCTCGAGCAGGCTTCCCGATTCATGCGTGGCCGGCCCGGAGATAGTGCCGGTGCCAAACAGGTCGCCTGCTCGCAAGGGACACCCACCGCTCGTGTGGTGAGCTACCAACTGGGCAGCGGTCCAGTAGAGATAACGGCTATGACTGACCGATAAGACGAAATCGGGCAACTTCTGGGCGCGCGATTTGTCAGTTGATAACGACACCTCCAGTTCGATATCGAGCCCCCCGGCGACCTGATCCGCTTCATCGAAAAGGTAGCCCATCGGTTTGGCGTCGCGGGTAAATGCAGCCCTTCTAAACGGCGCGAGCGCCTCGGGCGTCGTCACCCACGGGCTCACCGTCGTCACGAAATTCTTGGCGAGGAACGGACCCAGTGGACGATACTCCCATGCTTGGATGTCGCGCGCCGACCAGTCGTTGAGCAGGCCGTAGCCCCACACGGCGTCGTGCGCTGTGTGAATCGGCACTGGCGTACCGCGATCATTCGTCGCGCCGATCCAGATCGCCATTTCGAGTTCGAAGTCGAGCTTCGCCGATGGCGCGAATACAGGTCCTTCTTTTCCGGAGAGTTGCCCAGACGGACGCTTGACCAGCGTGCCCGACGGGACGATCGACGAACTCCGTCCGTGATAACCGATCGGCAGGTGCGTGTAGTTCGGCATCAACGGTTCGTCGTCAGGTCTGAATATCTTGCCGACCGCGCGCGCGTGGTGAATGCCGGCGTAGAAGTCGGTGTAGTCACCTATCTCCGCTGGCAGATGCATCGTGCAATCAGCCATCGGATACAACGCGCCCGTGACGTGCGTAACGGCGCTCCGGTCGGACAGCAAAGCGGACAGACGCTCGCGGAGTTGCTTTCTCGCCCCGCTGCCCAACTGCATAAGCGCGTTCAGGTTTGGCCGCTCAGTCGCCCCGACTAGGGATGCATCGATCAACCCTGCTCGCGCGAGTGCGGCCAGATCGACGATAGCATCGCCGATCGCCACGCCCACGCGAGGTGCTTCGTCCGCCGTTGAAAATATGCCAAACGGTAGATTCTGAATTGGGAACAGCGCATGGTCCTTCGCTGACTCGACCCAACTCCGGAGAGCCAGATCATGCGTTTTGTTGAGCATTATTCTCTCGTTCATCGGGGCGGTCGGTTATCCAGAGTCCAGCGCATGCAGACATTCGCCGGCGACGCTTTGCTACCTGGGCCAGCGAAAAACTTGGAAAACCCAAGTCAAAAATATATTTAACTGATCGTACAGTTAAGTTTAATTTGGACATTCCGAGATGTCAACCGTCCGGCTTGTTTGCAGGCGTGCCGTCGCGCGTCAGGTTTTGCGTCTTCCCCTAACGGACTGTTTCCGGATGCCCGGGGCCTGGAACCCCGCAGCAAGGAAGGGAACGATGAACGCGCAAGCTTCGGCGCCCCCCGATACTGGTAACGCAACATTCATCTGCTGCGCCAGCGAATTGACGCGACCCGTATCGGCGCGCGTATAGAGCATGGCCCCATAAAAGAAAACCAGACGCATAAAGAATTCTTCGTCGCTGAGATGTTTGCAAGCGGCACGCAGCAACCGGGCAAAGCGCAAGGCCACGTTGTCGTAGACCTTGCTGATGACGAGGCGCACCTCAGGCGTTGGGTCACACGCAATTCGACCCGAGAGTTTGAGGAAATTCAACTCGTCCTCGTTGTCCGCATCCGTCGCGCGAAGAGTGGGGCTGACAAACGCGTGAAGAATCGCCTCAATTGTCGGGGCAGACTCGGCCCTCGCGGCTTCCAGCACAGCAATGTTGCGGCTTCGCTCCTCGTTGATAAGCAGCGTCCCGCGCTCGAAGATCGCAAAGAGCAGCTTTTCCTTCGTTCCAAAGTGATAGCTCATCAACGCGAGGTTGACATCGGCCTCGGTACAAACCTGCCTTAGCGAAACTCCGTTGTAACCCTGCTCTGCCAGCAGGCGGGTCCCAACGCTCAAAATGCGTTCGCGAGTCGCCTGGCCTTTGAGCTTTCTTGCGTCTGTTGAGACAGGCGAAGGAACGGGAACTTCATCTACGCTTTCTTTGGCTGTTGACATGGGAAAACACACTCTATATATTTAGTTAATCGTACAGTCAATTACATTTAAGGGAAACCCCCGATGCCTCGTACCGTGAGAACTATCGTTACCGGCCATGATGCTAACGGTCAGTCTATTGTGACAGGCGATCGCCTCTCCGGGCCAGACTCGCCGAATGTGTACGTGCCCGCGCACGATCCGAATGTCTGTTTAACTGATATCTGGTCATTCGATTCTGTCCCCACTGAGGCGTCGCGCGATGGGAAAGATGGCGGCCGGTTCACGCTCAAGCCGTCAAGTGGCGGAGCCACGTTCCGATATATTGAGATTCCGCCCGAGTCGATTCGTCGTTATGACAATATCGACGCTTACTTCGAAAAGATGGACGCCGGCGAAGATCAGGCGCAGGGCGCCAAGAAAAAACACCCCGCCATGCACAAGACAAATACCGTCGACGTGCTGGTTGTCCTGAAAGGCGAAATCTGGCTGATCCTTGACGAAGGCGAAGTACTTTGCCAGGAGGGTGACTTTATTGTTCAACGCGCGACAAACCATGCGTGGAGTAACCGTGCGGACACGCCCTGCTCGCTGGCCCTCGTGCTGATCGATGCAACCACGCCGGCAGCTGCTTGATTATGAGGAACGCTAGTCAATTGAACTCGCATCCCCTCTGATCCAAAGAATTAAGAAAACGCAGCAAGCATTTCATCAGGACTGCAACGTACTATAAGTCGACTTGATTCAGTAGACTGAAAAATGAGCTGACGAAGTATCGGCCCGTTACGAGACAACGAAGCATGGAAGACAACACAATGACGACCAGCCGAGTAGGACAACCGCAGCGCACCCCCGTACTTGCGGCCTTTTCCAGCCTGCTTGGCAGTTGCGTGGAATGGTACGACTTTTACATCTACGGAACAGCGTCCGCGCTGGTGTTCAACGCAATATTCTTTCCAAGCTTTGATCCGATTGTGGGAACGTTGCTTGCCTTTGGCACGTTTAGCGTAGGCGCGGTCATGCGTCCGCTTGGTGGCGTCATCTGCGGGCATTTCGGCGATAGGATCGGTCGCAAGACGATGCTTATATGGACTCTGATCCTGATGGGCGCCGGCACGATGCTAATCGGCTTGCTACCAGGCTATGGAAAGATAGGAGTGCTGGCACCAATACTGCTCATCACCCTCCGATCCGTCCAAGGGTTCGCGTTTGGGGGGGAATGGGCCGGTGCCGTGCTGATCGCGGTCGAACACGCCCCGGACAAGCGCGGCGGCTTTTTCGGCAGCATCGCGCAAATGGGTTCGCCGATTGCCCTGTTTTTATCGACGGCGACCTTCGCATTGCTCGCTCGCATGCCCAAAGATGACTTCATGAGCTGGGGATGGCGAATTCCGTTCGTCGGCAGCGCACTGCTCATCATGATCGGGTTGATCTTCCGGTTGAAGCTGCTTGAATCGCCCTCTTTCGTTCAGGTGCTCGCGCGTGGCGAGGTAGTCAATGCGCCGATCAAACAAGTTCTGAAGCACGACCTTCGCAAAGTGCTGATAGGCGGCGGCATTGTATTGTGCACTTCGGTGGCGTTCTACATCCAGGCCGTCTTCGTGGTCTCCTACGCAACGCAATCCGTAGGCGCGCCGCGCTCGGCCGTGCTCACAGCCGTGCTGATTGGGTCGTTCTTTGAGTTGCTGATGCTACCTCTCTTCGCCGTGCTCTCGGACAGGGTTGGTCTCAAGCCGGTTGCCTTTTTCGGTGCGCTTTGGACAGCGCTGTTCAGCTATCCATTTTTCTGGATCATTCGAGGTGGCACTTTGCTGGATCTTTCCGTCGCCATCTCTCTGGCCATGGTAGGTATCAGCGCATTGTTCGCCGTGCTGCCCGCTTACGTCTCAAGCCTTTTCGAAGCTAAAGTCCGCTATACGGGTATCTCCCTCGCTTACGGCATAGGCGCAGGACTCGTTGGAGGCGTGACGCCACTGCTTGCGAGCAGTCTTTACCTCTGGTCAAGATCGTCGTGGCCTATCGCGCTTTACTTGGTCGGAATCAGTGCAATCAGCATCGTGGCTGTGATAGCAAGTCCCGCCTCCTGGACCCGGTCCGAGACAATTAAACATTCGTTTTTTGCCGCGACTGAAAAATAATTTGGACGCGATGATCTTTTTCAAAGACGGTCTCATCCCTTACAGGTTGAGACCGCCATCCCGTTTCCGACCGCTGTCGCTTTTGCAAACCGCGCACCCCGAAATCTGCCTCATTTGACTACTTCCTTTTTTGAAGTTACATTCGATGCGTAAGTTCCATGCGGGACGTCGAGGATAGGACATGAAGATTTTCATCACGGGTGCATCAGGGTTTATCGGTGGATCGGTCGCCGAGCATCTCAGGGACGCTGGCCATCAGATCCTGGGGCTAGTCAGATCGTCGGAGAAAGCCGATGCGCTGAAACAGCGTGGCATCGAGTCGCTGATCGGTAGCCTGGACGACTCAGCCATTCTCGCGAAGGGCGCGCGCATGACCGACAGCACCATCAACGCCGCCGATTCGGACCATCGCGGGGCAGCCGAAGCGCTCATCAGCGCCCTGGCAGGCACGGGCAAAGCGCTGATTCACACCGGTGGTTCGAGCATTGTCGTGGATGACGCTAAGGGCGAGTTCGCGAGCGAAGACATCTTCGAAGACGATGCTCCGTTTAATGTCCTTGCGCATCGCCGGGGTCGTTACGAGGTCGACTGTACGGTGAGGGCTGCCGGGGTCACGCAAGGCCTGAGAGGGCTCGTGATCTGTCCGACCACGGTCTACGGAACGGGCCGCGGATTACGGTTCGATAGCGACCAGATTCCCAAATTGATGGCCAAGTCACGAGATCGCCGCGCGGGCGTCTACATTGGCAAGGGTTTGAACATCTGGTCAAACGTTTTTGTCGACGATCTCTGTTCGCTCTTCGCGCTAGCGCTTGAAAAAGGTCCGTCAGGGGCATTCTTCTTCGCGGAGAACGGTGAGAGCACGCTCATCAAGGTAGCCGAGGCAATCAGCGCAACGTTGGGCTTTGAGGGAAGAACCGAGCCTTGGGACCTGGCCGAAGCGACCGCGGAGTTGGGCGCGTGGCCACAAATCGCGTTGGGCACAAACTGCCGGGTGCGCGCAACGAATGCCAGACGCTTGCTTGACTGGCGCCCGACCGGGCCGTCTCTTGCAGAGTCCCTTAGCCGCAATCAGAGATAGCGGAATGTAGCGATGCCGCATTCAGCAGCTTCCATTGACGAATCAACGCCGACCTGCCCTCTTGTATCACCGGGCTAGAGCAGGCAAGGCACAGGAAAACATCATGTCCAAAACAACTTACTCCAAGGTCCTTATTATCGGTGCCAGTCGCGGTCTCGGATTTGGCCTCGCTCAACGATATCTCGAACGGGGCTCGGAGGTGATGGGCACCGAACGGCTAGGCCGGAAAGGCTCGGGACTTCAGGCACTGCAAGCGCAAGACAGCAAGTTGACCATTGAGCATGTAGACATTGATAGCGAACGGGATATTACCGAGTTGGCTTCCCGTCTGCGCGGTCATTCGTTTGATCTTGTGTTCGTCAATGCAGGTACGCTCGGCGATGCAAGCGCGCCGTTTGCGACCCAGGTCGAGCAAGTGATGAAAACCAACGTGGCCGGCGCCATGACAGCGGCAAGAGCGCTCCGCAGCTTGGTGCGTCACGATGGCGCGCTCGCTGTCATGTCGTCGGGACTGGGCAGTATATCGGGCAACGTGGCTGGAGGATGGGAGCCCTATCGGTCGAGTAAAGCGGCGTTAAACCAGTCATTGCGTAGCTTTGCGGTTGAATGCGCCGACGCTCAATTCTCGTTGACCGCAGTCGCTCCGGGCTGGGTGCGTACCGAGATGGGCGGCGACGATGCGCCACTCGATGTGGAAACGAGCACCGGCGGTATCGCGGATATGCTTGAAAGCCGTATAGGCGCGCGCGGTCTCGCATTCCTGGACTATCGCAGCGAAACACTGCCCTGGTAGTAGCCGGCTCGTTCCCCCGCCGGCGGACGACCTATTAATATTAGGTTTCCTGATCAAATATGGGCGAAGTCGTTTCAAAACGATTTCACCACCTAAGATTTTTTCGAACATCTGCCTCGACGCATGTCAGGCCACGCGGTAAGACTCCCTATGACAATCCTAGAGATCAATGGTCAATCGCACACCGTCGATGCGCCTCCTGACATGCCGATTCTGTGGGTTCTTCGAGATCTCGTCGGCCTCACAGGAACCAAATTCGGATGTGGAATTGCCCAGTGTGGCGCGTGCACAATCCACCTCGATGGTCAGGCCGTCCGCTCCTGTGTTCTTCCCATCTCCGCGGTCGGTGATCGCAAGATTACGACCATCGAAGCGATCGGATCGACGCCCGCTGGAAGGAAAATTCAGACCGCCTGGCTCGCGCTGGACGTCGTCCAATGCGGCTATTGCCAGTCTGGTCAGATCATGTCGGCGACGTCGCTGATTGCAGCGAACGCGAATCCCTCCAACGCCGATATCGACGCGGCGATGACCGGCAATGTCTGCCGATGCGGAACGTATAACCGCATTCGCGCGGCCATCAAGCAAGCTGCGAAGGAAGCGTGATGTCACGAGAACTTCTCGAAGGACAAAAATTGCCCGCCTCGAACGGCAGCAATCGACGCACGTTTCTAAAGCTGGGGTTGTCGGTAGGTGCTGCCGTCAGCGGTGGCCTCATGCTTGGTTTCAGTCTACCGGCCGCAAGTCAGGGCGCAGCGCCATCGGGCAGATCCGCGATCGGCGGTGACGGCGACGAAGCCCCGAAGAGCGGTGTCTTTGAGCCAAACGCGTTCATTCAGATCGACTCGAACGGCAAAGTCACCCTTGTGATTCCGAAGGTCGAAATGGGTCAGGGCATCTATACGTCCATCCCCATGCTAATCGCCGAGGAACTCGAAGTGCCTCTCGATAGTGTAACGATCGCCCACGCTCCGCCCAACGAAAAACTCTTCACTGATCCCCTGCTCGGCACACAGATGACAGGCGGAAGCACATCGATCAGATATGCCTGGGAACCCATGCGCCGCGCGGGCGCAACCGCGCGTGCGTTGTTAATTTCAGCGGCCGCGCAACAATGGAGAGTCGATCCGGCGTCATGCCACGCGGATCGTGGGGAGGTCGTGCACGCGGCGAGCGCGCGGCGCATTGGGTATGGAAAATTGGTCGATGCCGCCACCAAGCTGCCGGCACCGGAGAGCGTTGAGTTGAAAGACCCGAAAGACTTTAAACTCATCGGCACCTCGGCCAAACGCCTGGATTCACCCGATAAGATCAATGGCGCAGCCGTATATGGCCTCGATGTGCGCGTGCCCAACATGGTCTACGCTGCAATTGTTCAAAGCCCGGTCTTTGGCGGGACGCTGGGGAGCGTCGACGATACCCATGCGAGGAAGATTCCCGGCGTGCGGCAGATCGTGAAGATTGGTAACGGTGTGGCAGTCGTCGGTGACCATACGTGGGCTGCAAAACGCGGTGCCGCAGCGCTCGATATTACGTGGAACGAAGGAAATGGCGCATCGTACTCGACCGACGATGTCATCAAAGAACTTGCCAGTGCATCCAATCGCGACGGCGCCGTGGCCCGCATGGACGGTGACATCAGGAAGGGCTTCAACGAGGCCAAATCGCGCGTAGACGCGGTCTACCAACAGCCGTTCCTCGCGCATGCAACTATGGAGCCAGTCAACTGCACCGTATCCGTTCGCGCCGACGGCTGCGACATCTGGGTCGGCACCCAGGTCCCCACGCGAGCGGTCGATACCGCGGTCAAGGTCACCGGCCTTACCGCCGAGAAGATCACTGTCCACAATCATCTGTTGGGCGGCGGCTTTGGACGACGGCTCGAAATCGACTTCATCACTCAGGCACTCAAGGTCGGCAAACAGGTCGCCTCTCCGGTCAAGGTCGTATGGACTCGCGAGGAAGACATTCAGCAGGACATGTTCCGGCCGTATTACTACGACACCCTCTCCGCCGGGCTCGACGCTAACGGGCGTCCGATTGCATGGCAACACCGGATCGTGGGCTCATCGGTCATCGCGCGATTCGCTCCGCCAATATTTAAGAATGGACTCGATCCCGACGCCATTGAAGTTGCGGCCACGCTCCTTTATGACTTGCCCAACCAGGTTGTCGACTACGTCCGGCAGGAACCTCAGGCTGTTCCGACCGCATTCTGGCGTGGGGTCGGCCCGCTGCGAAGCACTTTTGTAGTCGAATGCTTTATCGACGAATTAGCGAACACGGCGAAGATCGATCCATTGGCATATCGCCGTGATTTATTGGGCAAGTCGCCACGCGCGTTGCACGTTCTGGACGTTGCGGCTCGCGCTTCTTCATGGGGTTCCGCGATGACAAAAGGGAGCGGTCGAGGCATCTCCTTCATGCACGCATTCGGCAGCTTCGTCTGCATGGTGGTTGACGTGACCGTGAACACTGAGGGCGAAGTTGCCGTGAACCGCGTGGTTTGCGCGGTGGATTGCGGCATGGTGGTGAACCCGAATACCATCGAAGCTCAGATTCAGGGCGGCATCATCTTCGGGATCACGGCAGCGTTGTATAGCGAGATCACGATCAAGGACGGTCGCGTCGAGCAATCCAATTTCACCGACTACCGCATGCTGCGGATCGACCAGACTCCGCTCATTGACGTCCATATCGTCAAGAGCTCCGAGGCGCCCGGCGGTATCGGCGAACCGGGCACCGCGGCGCTCCCGCCCGCTCTGACCAACGCGGTTTTCGCCGCGACCGGTAAGCGCCTGCGGCGATTGCCGATCGGTAGTCAACTGGTTAGCGTATGAAGGCCGACATCATGAGCAGAAAGCTAACCAAGGGGCTCGCGGCGTTCGCGCTTGCTACGCCACTGTTCTCGCAGGCGGCCACGCCCGACGATGCGTTGATAGCTCGCGGCGCATACCTCGCAAAGGTCGGTGATTGCGTGGCCTGCCACTCGGCACCCAAAGGCAAACCCTTCGCGGGAGGTCTCCCGATGACCACGCCCATGGGAAAAATCTATACGACCAACATTACGCCCGATCGGGACACGGGCATTGGCGGATGGACCCAGGCAGACTTCGATAAAGCGCTGCGTCGCGGGATATCAAAGGATGGTCACAACCTCTATCCAGCGATGCCTTACCCGTCCTACGCAAAAGTGAAAGACGAAGACGTTGTCGCGCTCTACGCTTACTTCATGAGGGGCGTAGCGCCGGTGCATCAAGCGAACCGGGCGTCCGACATTGCGTTCCCACTTAACATGCGCTGGCCACTGACCTTCTGGAATTGGGTCTTTCTCGACAAAGCGGTCTACCGCGACAAAGACGATAAGGACATCGCATGGAACCGTGGCGCCTATTTGATCCAGGGCCTTGGACATTGCGGTTCCTGCCACACGCCGCGCGGCATCGCTTTCCAGGAAAAGGCTCAGGACGAAGGCAACGGTGTATGGCTGACCGGAGCTCCACTCGACGGCTGGTTCGCTGCGAACCTGACGGGCGAGAAAAATGTCGGTCTTGGCCGATGGTCCGACGCTGAATTGACCGCGTTCCTGAAGACTGGTGCCAATGTACATGCATCAGCGTTTGGTTCCATGACGGATGTCATTAACAATAGTACGCAGGCTATGAACGATGAGGATCTGTCCGCCATGTCGATCTACCTGAAGTCTTTGCCGGCCGCCGGTGGCACGAACGCATCGGCCTATGCATACAATTCCAAAACGAGCGTGGAACTTCTTGCACATCCCGCGACAGACGCAGGCGCCAAAGTTTATACGGCGTACTGCATGCACTGTCATGCAGTCAATGGCAAAGCGTTCGCTCCCCTTCTCGCCCCGCTGGCGGGCAATCCAAACGTGCTGGAAAGAGACCCTTCGTCGCTGATCAACGTGACGTTGAACGGCACGCGTGACCTTGTCATTGGGGGCATCCCCGCCCCGTATGCGATGCCGCACTATGCCAAGGTGCTCAACGATCAGCAGATCGCCGATGTGTTGACGTTCATTCGCGCCGGGTGGAACAACGGCGCCCCGGCTGTCGCCCCAGGTGACGTAGCGAAGTTGCGAAAGACCACCCAGGCGCAGCGTTAAAAATTATTTAGTGACTTCTATTTTTAAAGCGACTATCCTTGTTTTGCATCGAACCGTCCATGCGGAATTCAAGCGTCCTCGTAGGCTTTGCGCCAATCCGGGCGACAGCGTAAAGCCTAATGCGAAGGAGTCAATGCAACAGCCCTCGCAAGCTCCCTGGATAGATAGGGGCGATTCAGTTCGACCTGCGCGATCAAGCGTTTCGTACGCCGCGTGCGAATGATCAGTCTTCCCAACACTCACTGAATACGAAAGGTAATATCATGACTGAAACCTATAGCGCAGAACGGACTGGCCTCCTCATTGTCGACCCATACAATGACTTTATGAGCGAAGGTGGGAAGCTGTTCAACGCCATCAAGGCCACGGCCGACGAATCGGGTATGTTTGACAATCTCCGTAAGATTATTCCTGCTGCGCGTTCCGCTGGCATCCAGGTATTTATCGTGCCGCACCATCGCTCGCATGATGGTGACTTTGACGGCTGGCAAAATATCAACATGTTCCAGAAAGCGGGCCTTCCCACCAAGGCTTTTGAGGTCGGCTCTTGGGGCGGCGAATTCAATCCCGAGTTCGGGCCGCAACCTGGCGATGTGGTGATCAAGGAACACTGGGCGCAAAGCGGCTTTGCCAACACCGACCTCGACGCACAATTGAAGCAGCACGGAATTCAAAAGATAATTCTGGTTGGCCTAATCGCGAATAGCTGCATTGAATCTACAGCACGTTTCGGCATGGAACTGGGCTATCACGTCACGCTCGTCACCGATGCAACGGCCGCCTTCAGCGCCGAAGGCATGCATGCCGCGGCTACAAACGCGCCCATGTTTGCACATGCGATTTATTCGACTGCCGAGTTGATGGAGCACCTTCGCAAGGCGTAAGAAAAGTAATGACGAGGAAGCTTCTTAACGCCGCTTTTTTGCGCGGCGTTATAAGCCTTCTCTCAGGTGAAACTGGCCAACGTTCAGCCGGTCAGTTTAGAAAATCTGCCAGATACGAAAGAAGCGCGGTCGGCTTTTCTTCAGCAATAAAATGACCACTACCTTCGATCAGGAAGGTCTGTGATCCGGGGGCATTCACATCGAGCGACGCTTTCAAGCGCTTGTAACCGGTGCCCCCAAGCCCCAACACCGGCATAGTGAGAGGCTTATAATCGGCGCTGTCGGCTATATCCTGATTGAACGCCTGATACCACCCATTGCCGGCGCGAGTTGCGTCCCGGCTCGAATAGGCGGCCGCATAGACCGCACGATCTCGTGCATCGATCGATGCCTCGTCTTTCACCATGTATCGGAAGAACCATGCTTGCTCTATCCCAGCGCGGCCTTCGAGAAGTTCTTCTGGAAGACCCTTTACCTGATGAAAGGCAAACCACCAGAAGTACGGATGGTCCGGATCAATCTTGTCGCCAAAGGTTCCAGCTTCCGGCAGCAGTGATAGCTTCAGATATCCGGCGGAAGGATGGGCAACATCAAGCATCACCAGCTTGTGGACTTGCTCGGGATGGTTCTCAGCAAGACTAAAAGCTACCATTGAGCCAATGTCGTGCCCAACCACATCGACGCTTTGAAAACCTAGCTGGCGGATTAATTCGGACACGTCGTTGGCCATGCTCTTCTTGTCATAGCCGCCGGCAGGTTTATCCGAGGTGCCCATGCCTCGCATGTCGACGGAGTAGACTCGATGTGTCTTCGCGAGTTCGGGCATGATCTTGTGATAGCCCCACCAGGTCTCAGGCCAGCCCGGCAGCAAAATGATCGGACTACCCTCACCCCCGGCGACGTAGTGAATGCGTATACCGTCAACCTCCGCATACTCATTCTTGAAGCCGGGGAGGCTTTTAACCAGGGCAGCATCCGATACGGCATAATTTTTTGCTGGACCTTTTGCAGACGCAGATATCCCGGTGCAGGCAAATAGCGCGATGATAACTGCCGTAATGGCGGGCTTGAACGTCATGATTGTTCCTATTCTCTTAACTATGCGGCGCACGAAAGTTGTCCGAAGTTCCGTCCGTTTGATGGAAAATCAGAATTACAAAGCTTAAGCCGCTTCGCGTTGGAGTTTGTTTCTTTCCACGGTAACTCGCGCATCAACCGCTTCGAGGGATTTCGCGAGACTCAATACAGACGACAGGATCATCGCGTTCGCGTTAAGCGGCGGATGACCCGATTTGCGTGGCTGATAGACACGATCGCCTTTCCGAACTGTCTCCCCGGTCAAGGCGCACACGCCATTGAAACGCGCCACCCGTAGCGACCAGCTCTGGTCGCCGTAATGACATGACGTTGAGTCGAGCCATGCAACTGTTGCTGTGGTGCGAGTCGGCTTTTCCAGCACTTTCACGGATGTGTTATTGCGCCTGTGAACACCTTGGCGGGAATGAATTCCGGTAGGGGCCTGCACCGGCTTCGGTTCTGAATGCTGGAACGAGGAATCATTTGAACGCTTCAACATTTTTACTGCATGCAGCCATGGGTCGCTGGTGCGGATATTGTTTTGCATCAAGGTACCTCGGAAAATGTGGTGATTGATATTGGCGACGCGAGCCCCGATCGTCCCCAAGGCTGTGACTTTGGCCGCGGCTGGTGCTTACGACCCATTCGGCCGTAAGATGGCGCGCGAAAGAAACAGAGGCAAGCCTTTCCTGGCTCAAGAGGATCCCCATTCGTGCATGATCTGCACCAGTTCATGCGTATGAAGCGCAGGTTCTGCAATGTGGTGCGGCACGAAAACGACGCCTAAACCACGGACCGCCGCCTTCACTAACGCAGTGGCACACGTACCTTCCGTCGGCGCGCCAAAGCATAGAACTGACCGGCACCCGCTCAACGTGTTTCGCAGAACGACCGCGGTCGATTCCGAGCCGCGTTTGTAGAACATAAACTGCCCGGATTTGAGGTCTTTGGGGTCTGCTGGCCTACCATAACGCCCTAGAAAATGGGGGCTAGCATAGAAGCCGCGCGAAAGCTCGAGTGCCGGCCGATAAAATGAGGGCTCAACAGGCAAGTCGGACTGAACGCGAGTCGCGCCGTTGCCGCGATCGTTGCTCTTCACAGTTGCATGGTGGAAACCTACGCAAGATGAAGTACTGGCGCTGTTGATCGCGCCCTGAATTTGATGTTCGCAGTTGCTGACGCCAGCAGCCGTAGCAACACGACATCCCTCTCGTGCAGACTTTACTTTCGCTGGCTGTACGACTTGTTCCATTCGAGCCTCGATCTCTAATCGACAGTGAGGCTATGGTCATCGTTTGGCAGTAACGTGGCGAGTTAGATGATATTAAGAGTTGTTAATTAGCGCCGCTCCGCAGCGCCCGATCTTGGTTGGAACATTCCCGCACGATGAGGATCGATTCGTTCGCTAATGATCTGGACACCGAGAACTGTTCATCCGATATTCGCGGGAGAGGGAAAACGCGGCAGCTCGTAGCGTGGCGCTTGCACGCATTGTGCCGCCAGCCCCAGCTTCGCGTAGCGATCCACCAACTAGCAGGCAATCTTACTTAGAGGGTTGACCTCCGTCCGTGGCATTTCACCCGATACATGCCACCCCACAACGCGCGCTACCTTTACGCTCGTCGATAAAACCGTGATAACGGCTCGACGATGGCAATCGCCACGCTTATCTCCTTCGCATTGCAGCCGTTGACACGTAGCTCTGTCGCGACAGTCCTATCATAGCCCCCTCCGTAAATGCATCCACGCACGTCGACGAGATCTGACCATCTCAAACTATTGAACTTATCTGATCACCGCAGTCGCGACGATTATTTCGTTCCGACGCTGCCTTGTGCAGGTCAAGCGTGTGAGAACGCAACGGATCGACGGAGCGAATGCAGTCAAAAGAATCTTGTGGAGATTTGGATCGACCCCTAGTAGTATCTGGTTTTAGCTTCACTTTATGAAGTTAAAATGACGCGAAAACCGAACCTTCACGTCATTTTGTGCTATTGCCCTATGCGCCGGAGCGAATTTACGTTTAGACGCGAAAGCGTTACAACCATCCGAATTTAGGAGTCGACATGCGCTGGGATGATATTGGCTTTAGCCTTTGCCCGATTGCCCGATCACTATCCGTAGTGGGTGACCGATGGACGTTGCTGATCTTGCGCGAGCTTGGATTGGGCATGCGCCGCTTCGAAGATGTTCAGGCACAAACCGGCATGTCATCACATCTGCTTTCTACGCGATTGAAAAGACTAAAGGCCGAAGGCGTCATCGAATGGCGTCTCTACAGCGTCAAGCCTGCGCGCTATGAATACTCTGCGACGACAAAAGGCAAGGAACTCGACGCGGTGCTACTTGCGTTGCAGGCATGGGGGCAAAAATGGGGCGGTTTTGATCCTCAGGCGGAGCCGTCGCTTAACTTTGTGTGGAAGCCCACGGGAGAGCGGATCAGTGGCCTGTGCAAGTCTCCCACGGGAGACAAGCCCTTCACGTTCGACGACACCGAGCCAATCATGAGCGCCGCGTTTCGAGCGGAACGAGAGGCTCGAAAAGTCGAATTCCTCGCAGTTCGGCGCGATACGAGAGGCGTACGAAAACTTAGAGTGAGCTGAGGCGTCTATATTGCAAACGGATCGCGGTTTTCGCGATAGCGACGAAGCATAGGTGTCGTCTGGCCCACAGTCTTGATCTGCGGCTGTCCCGGCCTTCTTGTCAGAGTCGCGCTTATGGTAATCACCATATGTCTCGGCTTCTGGCGAATGCGTCTCCTGGATTGCATCAGGTTTGAGGCTCTAAATTTGATCGTCTTCAACTTCATCACGTCCTCAATCACGCACCCAACGGCCGTAAGATTCTGAATTCCTTGCTTCGTAACCTGCGGTTGCAGGCAGACAACCGAAATCAGGCCTCAAAAGGCCATTTTTTTAGCTAGCCATCGTGACGTAACATGGAAGCATGTCTCGCAACGAGGAAGTCCAGCCGGGATCCGGTGCCTTAAGGTCACCCTTACTCCCGACAACCCGCTTCAAGACTCATAGACACCGTGAACAAGATTCTGATCGCAGTTCTCTCGACGATTTCGATTTCCGCGTTCGCCGCGCAACCAGCCGTCAACGGCACTGACCTGGCTGGAACAAGCAAGGCGCATTTGATCTCTGACGCCAAATCAGGCGGTGGTGGCGAAGACCGACGTCGCGAAATACTGTCCATCCAGGTCACCGACGCGAGTGGTCCTGCCACCGGCGCCAAGTGCACCCTCACCAATGACAAGGGCGACTGGTCAACGACGGCGCCAAATACGGTTACGGTCCTGCGATCCGCAGGCGACCTCACGATCGTCTGCGCGAAGGATGGTTATAACGCCCACACGATGGTTGTTAGCGCTGGCACCACACAGATCCAACCTCAGCACTTTCTTTTCCAGGCCGACTCCGACGACAGCGCCGAAGCGATCACAGTGCCCTAGTACAACGCGACGATTAGCCTGAACCTCGTAGCCGCTGCCAGTCCGCAGTTGTCTAATTAATCGCTGTGCGCGCCTGTGGCGCACAGCAAATGACGCATCGTTTATCCGGCCCCCTGCCGGGTTACAATGCTGTTTCACGATGCGGCAGAGCTTTCGATTCATACCAGTGACGAGTGCATCGAAATGCAACATCTCGAACATGCCGCACGAACCGCGCGTAAGGCATCAATTTCATCGCGCTTGGCTCCGGCAATCATGTCACGAACCATATTCGAAGATTCTGTCTGCCTTGACAGGTAGTATGCATTTATTGGCCTCGGCAGCTATCTCACCGGAGCGTTTGCGCTCTTAAGGTCTGGCCTAACAGTCCCACGCGGTAGTGGCTCTGCTCCGCGTACCCTTCCCTACTTGGCACCATTCAAAACATGACGCGTCGGTGATCGGGTGAATGCAATCAGTTGCTTGCCCGTCGCGACCACTTTCATGGCTGTCACCTCACCCAAGTGGTGTGCTGACTGAGCGCCCACCGAGTCTGCTTTCTCTTCGTTGATGGACCGCGACTCAACAATTAGTTGCAACGTCTCTTCGTTAGATCGCGTTAAATTGATTTCGTCAGGCATCGCGACCGCCAGCAACTGAGCGCATCGGTGGCTCAGAGGCCTATAACACCTCCGCGGCGTCGAAACAGTTTCCTCGCAAGAGCTCACTCGAGTTTTACTATACACGTAACCTCTGCGCGTGTAAGTGTCCGGTGCGACGTGCCGAAGCTCGCGACAACGGCCAGTCCCAGCAGCGCCAGCGACCCTCCGAACCAGAGATCTGTGTGAATGCCCATCCTGTCGACCACGGCGCCGCCTATCAATGACCCGACGGCGATCGCGACTTGAATGATGCCAACGAACAATGCCGAACCGGCCTCAGGCAGATCGGGCGCCGCAAGTTGCATCCATACGCTGAGGCACAATGGCATGGCACCAAATGCTACACCCCACGCGAGAATAGTCGTCACAACCGCGGGCGCTGAATGCTGGATCAACGGTAAGGCGAACAACGCCACCATAAGCAGCGATACGATGGTCATGAGTGAGGCTTTCAAATTGCGCTCAACCGTCGCGGACGCCGCGAAATTGGAAATAAATCCAATGAAGCCGAAGCCCAGCAGAAGCCACGTAATGCTCGATACACTGAAGCCCGCATTTTGAATCAGGAACGGGGCGATATAAGTAAAGGATGAGAAGTGCGCGCCGAAGATCAGCGCAACCATGATCAGGCTTTTACGAGGATGCGGACGACGCCAGAGAGCGGTCAGGTCTGTAAAGCGCAGCGCTGCGTTGGATGGCATCGAAGGAACGAGGAGCGCTTGCAACACGAGCGCGACTGCAACCAGGGCGGCAGTCACCATGAACGACGTGCGCCACGAAGCCAGGCTGGCGATAAAAGTGCCGAGCGGCACGCCAATGACAGTCGCACAGGTCACACCTGTCAGGATAGTGGCGGTCGCTCTCGCCGCGTCTTGTGGCTTGACGAGTCGCCCCGCCGCCGCGAGCGCGAGGGTCCAGAAGCCGCCAAGACTCGCGCCGAGCATGGCACGGCCAAGCAGCATCAACGTGAAACTGGACGCAAACGCTGATATGAGGTTCGAGGCCAGCAACATAGCAGTGAGCATCAGCAGGATGTGCCGCCTGTCGATGCGCCCTGCTCCCAGCATCATGCCTGGTGCGGAAATGGCCGCAATGACTCCGGGAATGGTAACCATCAAGCCCGCCGTACCAGGTGTGACCTGAAGGTCGCGCGCAATCTGCGGAAGCAGGCCGACGGGCAGGAACTCAGTGGTGACGAACGCAAATGCGCCTATCGTTACGGATGCCACCGCGAGCCATGAGCGCAAGACAGACGGACCGCGATCGTTCAGCGAATCGTCAGGTGCGGTCAGATTGTTCGTTTCCATGTCATTAGACCAAGTCGATGTTTAAGTGCGATGCGATTGCTCGAGTCTTATGACGCAACAGCCGTCTTGAGTGAAGCCGCGTTGCTTTCGATACAACGGTTGCGAGCAACAAACAGGCACCGCCCCTGCAGAAGGGGGCGCGCCGATAGTTCTCTTGCTGAGGCGGGCGCGGCTTAACGCAGACCACCGCCGGCGAGAAGCGTTTCGCCTGTCGACAGCGAGCGTCGTCGGAGGTGAGGAACACGTCTACCGCTGCAATGTCCTCATGCTGACCCAGCCGACCAAACGGCTTCTGACCGACGGTTGCGGTACGAAGTCCAAGCCGATAAAGCCTGCGCTCTGTGCTCTTCTGTCACAGTCACGACCATGCCGGGGTTGACCGGGTTGCCAAGAATCTTCCTTGGGCCGAGTTCGCGCGACAACACGCCGGTAACGATAGGGACCTCGCCAGTAAGCTTGCTCAGAATTACTGCCTCGACACTATCGGTATGAGAGGGAAATCCGGAATTCGCGAAGTTGGATCATTGGCGCAACGACGTAATCTAAATGACTGGGTCGACCGGATAAAGGGCCGAAAAACGAATTGATTGGACATAGATTTAGAACAATCCGAGAGAGGGTGGTCGTGAGCGGCAAGAGGGTTGACTTTCAGCGGCTTGATTCCGCGCGATAAATGTCTGGCCTGGGAAGCACTCAGGCCAGATGCGAAGTTTTAGCGGAGGGGTTTGCTCGATCGGGTGCGACTTCGGGTACAGGACGAATGACCGCACACCGGGCGGGTTTCCGCTGACAACAACACGTAGGCGTAGGGGAAAACAGACGGCCTCTGGGCATACTGTCAAAACATGGATCGCAACAATCGGACAAGAGCGCAAGAGCGTGAATTAACAATGCTTTGCAAAGCTTAACTTACGTGTGGCACCCGCCCATACGACAATCGTTTTCATGGCGAATCCACTCTCATCTCTTAGCGAGCTAAAAATCATGACGATCCGGGACGATCGATCGGCTAGAAAGCAACCTCTGCTCGCTCCGACTTCGACGCCTCCTACACTGGAGGCTGAAGTGCGCGGTTTTGTAGACGCCAATCAGTCTGCAGGCGTCGATATCAACTTCAGACCATGGCGCTGATAGATCAATATGAAAGTCCGCGCAGCCTGCACCGTTGGACTGTTCACAAAACACAAAGAGTGTTTTGAGATTGCAACCTTTGATAGTTAAAGCGGTTTCGAACATGATACTCAAAGGTGACCGGATCTAGCTGTTCTAAAGAGTCGCAGTACACAAACATGTGGAATGTAAAGAATATAAGATTCGTGACAGCGCAGCGTCGTTTGTTACGGTTTTCTAACTGACTACCAATAATTATCGAGATGGGAAACGGACAAATTCTGGACATCTCTTGTAATCAGGCAGATTTGATCTCAAGATCTACCTGGATTTAACGCCTTAATGCCATAGATCACTCGATATGTTTCCGTCGCGCAGCCGATGGCTGACTTACGTTGAGTACTGCATGCGTTGTGCCGAAACGATCAAAATGATATGCGAGCCGTTACGGACCTCGCGAGCGTATCGGGACTTGCTTACTCGCGTAATACAGTTCATCCGGTCAAAAAAGTTGGAACGATTTACTAACTAATGAAAATGGAGAATATTATGAAAACGAAGGGTTACTCAACTTGGCACGGAACGTGGAAAGAAGGTAGCGGCACTGTTTCGACAGGCAGCGATACCATCAAGGACAAGGCGTTTAACTTCTCCAGTCGGTTCGAGGGCACCCCCGGGGCGAGCCCGGAAGAGCTTCTTGCAACGGCGCAGGCTGGTTGCTTTAACCAGGCCCTCGCAAACAATTTTGTAATGATCGGATTTACCGCCGATCATATCGACACAAATGTCGAAATCGAACTTGGTTACGGCGAAGACGGACACCCGGCAATCAAGAGTTCGTTTGTCACAACCGAAGTGAAATGTTCGGGTATCAGCCAAGAGCGGTTTGACTATTGCGTCGAGCGGGCACGAACCACCTGCACGATCGCTTTGATTCTGAAGCTCAATCTTGGCATTTCGTCAACTTTGTTACCGTAGAAAGCATTGAGTGATCTCGGCTGCAGATCAACGCCTTACCGGCCGTTCATCCTCACTTGTTCTGATGCATTTCTAGCATGCCGGGTTAACATGACTCGGACTCCTTAATTTATCCAGCTCGCCCGCCCGATCCAACGTGGATCGAGGGCTACGCGGAGGTACACGTGTTTATCGACGACTTCAAGCCCACACAGCTCAAACTAACCGCGGTATCGCACGTGCTTTGGCGCGTTGCATTTTATAATCCTCCGGTCAATGTCATTGGACCGGGCATGATTGACGAGCTCAAACAACTACTTACTGAGCTGGAAACGAATCAGACGGTGAAGGTCGTTGTTTTTGAAAGTGCCGATCCGGATTTCTTCCTTGCGCACTATGACCTCGCCGCCGACCCTGCAATTGCAGAAGCGCTACCAAGCCCAACCGGCTATGCCGCGTGGGTAGACGTATTAGTACGCTTGTCGCATCTTCCCGCTGTCACGATTTCCGCCATTCGCGGCATCGCACGTGGCGCCGGAAGCGAATTTGTACTGGCGTCAGATATGCGCTTCGCCAGTCGCGAGAAAGCAATACTTGGACAGATGGAAGTCGGGTTCACGGCTCTGCCAGGCGGAGGGGCAGGCGGTCGACTGCCTGCTTTGGTGGGTCGCGGCCGAACTTTTGAGATTCTTCTTGGCGGAGAAGACTATTCAGCTGACCTCGCTGAGAAATACGGCTACATCAACCGCTCCATCCCCGATGCCGATTTCGAGGCCTTCATCACCGCATACGCCACTCGAGTATCAAAGTGGGACCGGCGCGTGATCGCGGAGATTAAACATTTCGTGAACAAATACACTATCCTCCCGGACAGCGAGTACCCTCTGCATTCGGACGCCTTTTGGGGCGCAGCAGCGCGTCCCGAATTCCAGTCAATCAGTGCTCAGCTGTTTGAAAGTGGTCTGCAAACTCGAGGGGAATTGGAGTTCAACCTCGGTCGCGACATTGGGAAAGTCTTCCCGATCGTGCCGTAGCCTTCAAAACCCCACTCGTCCAGATGTCTCACATCGATATGCGAGACATCTGTCGCATTGGTCAATCGCCCAGGCTGCGGTACTAAAAATAGTTTTTGCAATCGATCTGCAATAACGTCCCTGCCCGGCCTAACACCAAGCAAACTGATCTCAACGATGTTGGTACGGATGGCGACGTATATTGCGCATTTGCGCCAATACGATGACGGACTGATCGACGCTACTATCTGTAGCATTATTTAAAACGTTTATATATACACCGTTTATAACTGATTGGTCACAAAGGACAGAACTATGAATTCGATCTTCAAAAAGTGCTTTATGGCGATGGTAATGATTGGCAGCGCGTTTTCTGCCGTTGAAGCAAGTGCTGCGACCGATCCAGAGTTGCGGGGCAAGAGCGTGGTGCTGGTCCATGGTGCCTTCGCCGATGGATCGAGTTGGGATAAGGTGATACCGATACTCGAAGCAAAGGGCCTGCATGTCGTCGCTGTCCAAAACCCGCTTTCATCGCTCAAGGACGATGTCTCGGCAACTCAGCGAGTCATCGAGCAACAAACCGGTCCTGTCATTCTTGTCGGGCACTCGTGGGGCGGTTCTGTCATCACGGAAGCGGGCAACGACCCCAAGGTCAAAGCGCTCGTCTACGTAGCGGCATTTGCACCAGAATCTGGACAATCAGTCAACGACATGCTGAAGGACTTACCCGCGCCCGCGTGGGGCGCAGAACTCAGGAAAGATTCAGCAGGCTTCCTAACTTTGTCGGATAAAGCTATTGCTGATGACTTCGCGTCAGACTTGCCCCCCGACCAAGCCAAGCTCATTGCAGCAACGCAAGGGCCATGGTTCGCAGGGTGTATGGACGACAAGGTAACTCATGCTGCTTGGCATGACAAGGCCTCATGGTACGTGATTACAGGGAAAGACCATATGGTGGCTCCTCAGCTCCAGGCGGCAATGGCTAAGCAAATCGGGGCAACGGTAGTCAACGTGAGCGCTAGTCATTTGGCCATGCTGTCTCAGCCGCAACAAGTCGCTGCAGCAATCATTTCGGCTGCCAAAAGCGCGAAGTAACCGTAGCAATATCCGAATGTCACCGCGTTGGTAATCGATGGAAAAGCGATTTCCGAGTGCCGCCATGCCTCAAGCGTGGCGGTACCGCCGAGCTCCCCTAACGGCGCCCCCGCCAACATGGCCCACTCCTCACGATCGCACCAGCGTTCTCATAACCTTCACACGCAGCAGTGGGACGTCTTCAACCATGCCGCCAATACCGCCCTCTGTAACGCCTCGGTCACAAAAATGCGTGCAGGCCCGGACGCGTTAGCGTCGCATCGGGTCACGTTCGCGAAACCCCGCGCTCACGAGAAAAAGACTTTCGCGTTCCGATCGACGCTTCTGGGCGCCCATCCAGTCCGGATACTGAACAACCGTGTTTTCACAAACGGCTTCTTCAAACAGAACCGAGACCATGAGCAGGTCGTTGATTTGTTCAAAGAGTTTCACGCACTTCCACAGATAGTCCACATATTTGATGGTTTGCAGACGGCCCGTCCCCCCTGGGCGAAACTCAATTGTCTCATTGTCCGACGCAAGGAAAAACCAGTTGTGAAACGAAGCGTTCCGGATGTCATTGTCGAACTCGCTGGTAGCGGCCATGAACTGAGGGCATGCTGAAAATGTATCGCGCCGCGTGGCCTTATTGGTCTCCAAGTATTTCGATAAGCTGATGTTTGCTAGCTGGTCAAACTTCCGCCCTGATCTAATATTGTTTATGCAGGCAAGCATGGCGACGTTGCCCGCAAAAAATTCATAGGCATCAGCGTAGAACCGTTGCACCTTCATAAAATCCGTCGAGGTAGTTTTCAAATGTTCCGGTAGCGGTTCGCCAAGTCGTACGAACATCAATACCTGCGCAAACTCACCGAATGCGTCAAAGAATTTCGTGTAGATGTCGAACAGTGACCGGCGATCTTGCGGCCGGAGTTTGACGTAGTAGTAGTGCAGAAACCGTGCAAACTCCCCCTGGTGCTTTGACGCGACCTTTCGTATTTCTTCCCTTAGCGCTTCATCGGGATCGAATATTCCCGAACCAAACCAGAAAAGTATCTCTCTCAGGACTGAACGCTCGATGCTGTGGACGCGCGCGAAGTCCTCCGCAAAGGCGTTGGCGACGGCGTACTGGCGGGCGTTGTTGAGCCGCCAGATCTTTTGGACTTGCCGCCAAAGATCACTGATCATTCCCGGTTTTGTGGATGATGCATCTCGCAGGAGTCGCTGCCCCCGGGGATGCGCGATTAGCATCTCTCCAATTTTGATCGAAGGAAAGTACATGGGATCATGAATTTGCGTCGGATCGGCCAGCATGTCCTGGCTGACGTAAACGGGTGTTCCCTCTTCCGAATCGCCAGCAGCACAATTCTGCCCAAGATGAAAGGCAATGCCAGCGTTCTCTTGATCAAGGTCGAGGGAGAACGTCAACGGTTCGCCACACCTGACGCAGTGAATCGTGTGCGATTGATGCGTGCCGTGTCCGATCTGGACACGCAGCATGTGCGGCTCCTGGCACGTGCCACACTTCACGTAATACCTTGATATCATTTTTCTAAGAAGCTATCTTCTAGTTTGCTTGCAGCGCAGCACAGGAAGTCCGATGGGCGCCTGACGTTTGCCTTAAGTACCCTAGCTGACTTGCGGATTGTCGCCACGCAGCGGCAGCGGACTTGTCACTCGAACGCGGTAACGCGGGGTCCGCCACATGTCACCCATGGCGACGCGACGCGGATCTAGACTCTCTACGAACCAACGTCACGTCCGTCATGATCGGATAGCGGATGGACCGCGGACGCAGTTCGCTTCGCAAAACTAGGTACACGAGTATGGATGTTAACCCGGCAAACGCGCACGGGAGTTCGAAAGGCTCAAATCAGGTGGCCCTGATTGCTTTCTTTGAACCAGCCCTCCCAAAACCCGTCGTGAAGATTAATCGGGTGCGGCAGGCCCGCAAATGTTCCTTTCGACCGAAGCGAGGCAAGCTTTCGGGCACAGACAGCGTCGTCGGCAATGAAATGAGATATGCCGACCGCGGCGCACTGACCAATCAGCTGTGCGTCATCCTTAACCGCAACGCGAGAGTCACCGTCTTGCCGGCTCTCAGACATATCATCGAACACCCGCGCGGTGACGATCGCGTGCTCCATGTTGAACAGCAAGATCATGAAATTGTTCAGGCCCAGATCGGTAACGCGCTGGCGCACTTCAAACTCGCTGATAACGACCGTGGACAGATGCATCATGACGCCGGCGCCGATGAACCTCTACGGGTATTCCTTTGCCAACTCATGATGCGGACGGCTCATCGCACTCAGGCAGATCAGAAAACTTGTGTCTACCAAAACCGAGTTCAATCAGCCCCCCGCCGCGAATGTGACGTATCCATGCAGAGGGATCTTCGACATCCTTCCACGCCTGCTCCCCGTTCGCCGTCAGCCGTCAGCCGTCAGCCGTCAGCCGTCAGCCGCGCGAATTGTTGCTGATCAAACTTCGGCTCATAGTGACCGAATTCGACCAACTGGGCGTCGATCAGCTCGCCGGTTGCCAAGTCCATGGAGGCACGAATAAGCACATGAACTTCCTTGTACAGATGGTTTTCGGTCTCGGCACGAATTAGGTTTCTATCTGCCCGAACGACGGGGGTCTTACCCTCGGGCAACTTTATGTGTGCATTCGCCTGTGTTGATCCGCCCAAGTCGACAACCTCCGCGCGAATTTAACGCTCGACACTGACCACTGTCCCTCCGGAATCGGCCTTGAACTTTGTCTGGTTTGTAATTGCGATGAACTTCCCGCCCGGCGTCGATATCCTGAAGCGGAGCGATCCTTTCCTGTCAGCGGCTGCCTGCCATTTTTGGACGATTGCGCGGCGCTTTGGATCGATCTGGCTGATATCGGTACTTGTCTCCAAAATAGGCAGATCGTGGATCAAGCTGAGAGAACTGAAATCCCGAGCTTGGACGGCGAGCGAGCCATGCACCACAGCCACTTCGGCTGCATCCACATCGGCATCGCGCCCGCTTCCCTTAAGAAAATCCCGAACGTCGCTGGCAAAGCTCGCCAACGTCGCGAGCGGAACCCTCTCCGGGCTAATGTCGTAGCCGGGCGAATCGTCCTGTAGCGAGATAGTAAGCGGATGCTGGTCCATGGATGCATGGTCCCGCGTCTTTCCCCTTCCCGTCTATGGCCCAGCCGGGATCGCTTGAGGACGCTCTTACCCGAATACGACGGGTTCCGTCGCAATCCTTATCAGGACGCGGTGAGGGTGGCTCGCCGGATATTCGGCCAATCACGGCGCACCAATTCACGTTGCGGAAGGAAATTGCGCCGGCCGCAGACCAAGCGCGAGAGAGCAAGCACTCGTCGATGTCCCGAAACGAAGGGGCGGAGAGCTTTGACCACCTATCCCGCCCCCCCCCGCCAACGGTCCTAATCAACATCTACAAGGGCTCAGCTTCGTCACTGCGCGCTCACAGCATTCTTAAACGCCTTGACGGCCTCGAACATGGCGGACTGGAACCAGAGCAATCGCGTTAAGTTGCAGGACGCCCGGGCTCCTTCCAACCGATCGATCCTGATAGCGATGT
>Ga0105854_1000039_pt1 | contig 84225 bp, 72 predicted proteins | sample OrgsoiDNA_201058_FD_89679 | JGI IMG/M metagenome (GOLD analysis project Ga0105854, IMG submission 89679) | Permafrost soil microbial communities from the Arctic, to analyse light accelerated degradation of dissolved organic matter (DOM) -... | ecosystem: Environmental > Terrestrial > Soil >... | reverse complement strand
GAACCAAGTTTTGTTGATGGGCGCTAAGATAAAACGTTTTACCTAATTTAATCGTGCGGAAGCTCACATTAATTAACCATGCCCGCAAGATAAGCTTACGGACAGATAAAACGTTTTATCTAAATGTCGATTTTGTTAGGCTTTTAATCCGCGATAACGCTGATTTTGATAAATTGTTGGTGGTAAAAAGGATCAGCAGTCCCAGGAGTTTCCATGACAGGCGTAAAACTTTTTATGACGTATATAAAACCATGAGCCAGAAAAAAATCACCATCATTGATGTTGCCCAGCATGCGGGCACCTCAGTGACGACGGTTTCACTGGTGCTCAGTGGCAAAGGGCGCATCTCTCCGGCCACGGCCGAACGGGTTAACCAGGCGGTTGATCATCTTGGTTTTGTACGCAATCGTCAGGCCAGTACCCTGCGCGGCGGGGAGTCCGGCGTGGTGGGCCTGATTGTCCGCGACATCTGTGAACCGTTTTATGCCGAGATGACCGCCGGATTAAGCGAGATGCTCGAAGCGCAGGGAAAAGTTCTGTTTCTGCTGCAGAGTGGGTCTTCGGGCAAAGGGTTGTGCCGCTGTTTCGAAACGCTGTTGACTCACGGTGTTGACGGTATTGTGATTGCGGGTGGAGAGAACGCGCCCGCCACGTTGAAGGAGAGGGCCGATGAGCAGGGCGTTCCGCTTATTTGCGCCTCCCGTGCCAGCGGTATTGACGGGGTGGATCTGGTCCGCCCGGATAACATGCTGGCGGCAAAAATGGCCACGGAATATCTGATTAAACGCGGCCATAAGCAGATTGCTTATCTGGGAGGGCTGAGTGATTCTTTGACCCGCGCGGAGCGGCTGGGAGGGTTCTGCTCCACTCTGGTTCAGTATGGCCTGCCGTTTCGCAGCGAATGGATTATTGAGTGTGATTATCAACAGAAGTGCGCAGCGGATGCTGCTGAAACTTTGCTCAAGCACTATCCGAAAATCAGTGCCATTGTCTGTCATAAATCCTCGGTAGCGTTGGGAGCCTATTTCGGTATTATGCGCACAGGTAACCTGATTGGCGGTGGGGCCGTTGATAACTTCTTCCAGCAACAGATCGCCATGATCGTGATGGAAGATGCACCAGGAGCGGAACTGACGGAGCCCCCACTGACCGCCATTGCCAGTTCAGCGCGTGAAATAGGGCATGCGGCTGCCCGCCGTCTGTTAATGCGAATTGGCGGGCAGAATCTCGAAGCCCAGAGCATTATTGTGCCGCCTGCTCTAATTGAGCGTGAATCAGCCTGATGGCCAGAAATGACGTCTTCGCTAAATAACCGACATAAAAAAGCCCGTCCTGAGACGGGCTTTTGCTAGGTACTATTCAGTACTTATTGAGCATTGGGTGCAACAGGGGCCACTGGCGGTGCCAGAGGTGCCGGCGCTTCAGTTTGCGGCGCAAGGGCGTTACCGCCAAAGATACCAAACAGACCGGCAAATTCCTGAAGGGTCATTTTCTGCCCATTCAGATCAACCTGATTGTCTGCATACTGGAAGCTGCTGGAGATAGTGTCGTCTTTCAGCGTGGTAATTTTGAACATCTGCCCCATCGCTGCGATACCTTGCACCTGCTGTTTAGCCAGCTTCTCGGCGTCGTCACCGTTGTAACCCTGGAGTTTCGCCGTCTGGGTGGTCATCTCTGTTGCCATAGCAACCGGGATAGTCAGTTTTGCGTCAACTTTGCTCACCAGCTGTGAAATCAGCTGATCGCCACTCTGCGCCTGAGAACCCGCCGCCGGATCTTTCAGATCAACCTGAAGATTGAAACTGCTTTCGCCTTTGCTGTTTTTCCAACTCAGCGGAGCGATGCTGATGCTTGGGTTGCCTTTAAGCAACAGTGGCAGATTCGCTGCCAGCAGTTCAGTTGCCTGCTGCTGATAAACAGCAGGGTCAAGATCACCCGCCTGCGCCAGCAACTGCTGTGACTGCTGGTTGTAACTGTCGGAGAAGGTTTTCAGTGCTGCGCCATCAAGACCGCTAATCTTCACCGTCAGTTTACCCGAGCCGAAATCAGTGCCCTGAATTTTCAATGCGTCCAGGGTGTAGTCTTGCTGACCCTTGATATTATTGCCATCTTCACTGAATTTACTCACCAGTTTGAAGTTGTCCAGCGAGGCAGCATCTTTGCCATCGATGTTAACAACCACTTGTTTCACGGTCAGATTCTGATCGCCAACGCTGACTTTAAATTTGCCCTGATGGGTATCGCTGTCCAGAGAGAAGCCGTTAAAGGTTACTTTCTCCAACTGACCAAACTGGTTCTGCGAAGTCACAGCAATGCTGTCACTCTTACCATCGAAGTTCATTTTGGTCAGATCTTTATCAACGGCGACATTGATATCGGCCCCGCCAAACTGCAGCTTGCTATTATTTTTATCGTAATCAACCGGAATAATGTTGATAGCAGAAGAGCTGCCGCCGCTGTAAGAAACGCGGGTGTCAGCCGTGACCAGCGATTTGCCTTTGGTCACGTCAAACAGCGGTTTCAGCGTTGGGGTGTTTTGCAGTTCAGAGTGCACTGATGCCATGCTTGGGATCAGGTTAAATTTTTTCAGCTGGGCTGCGGGGAAAGGGCCATGATCGATAGTTTCGATAAAGGCAATTTCATCACCTGTTTTCAGCGCGCTGGTCCCTGCTGCGGCCGCGGCGGCATCAGGTTTCAGAACAATGCGCACCTGGCTGCTGAACAGACCACGGTGGTAATCCTGATAGGAAACATTAACACCCGCTTTCGGGAATGAGGATTGCAGTTGGCTGTTGGCATTGGTAGACACTTCCGCCATGTGCTGTTCGATCATTTTACCGGTATACCACGAGACGCCTGTCCAGGCCGCGCCGAGGACCACAATGACGCTTACAGCCACTAACGATTTTTTCATAGTTCTGTTCATCCTTAGAAAATGTCCCGAAAATAAAAGACGCCTTACGGCGCCATTTATTGTGGGTGAAGTAGGGACTAAATGGCAAATTTTTCACTAAAATGAGGGGTTTCGCCTCATTAATAATGGGTTTATTACCCCCATACCAAATTTAAAGGCGGTTAAATACCCTGGCGATACGGCCGTTTCCACTGACACTCACCGGTGATTCGCTGGCAGCCAGGTAGCAGGATTCACCCGGTTTCAGTACCAGCGTGTGTTCTCCTTTCGTCAGTACCGCCTGGCCTTCAATACAGAAGATGATGGCGGCACTCTGCTGGGCCTGAGTCTGCTCGGTCGCAGACACGCTGTGGATGGAGAAAGCAAAGTCATCCACTGGAATGGGGAAGTTGAGCTCTGCGCCGCGTTCAACCGGCGTAGTCAGCAGGTCACCCGCTGGTTTAGCGGTAAATTTGAGGTTAGCCAGTAACTCAGGCACGTCGATATATTTAGGCGTCAGACCGGCGCGCAGCACGTTATCTGAGTTGGCCATGACTTCCAGCGAGACACCGTTCAGATATGCGTGTGGGGTTTCGGCATACAGGAACATGCCTTCGCCAGGTTGCAGGGTGATCACATTCAGCAGCAGGGGGGAGAACAGGCCGCTGTCATCCGGATAAAACTCACTAATACTGCGGATGGTATCCCACGGCTGACCCCGTTGGTTATTCAGTGCCGATTTCAGTACGCCCAGCGCCAGTGACTTGGCTTCACCTTCAAGGCTAAGCAAGCCAGCAAACAGAGTACGCAGATGATCAACATCCGGATGGGTCAGGAATTCGGCAATATGTGGGTTAGCACCTGACACTGGTTGCAGCAGCGTAACGATATCGCGTAACTCACGAAAGCCATTCATCGCCTGGAATGGGGTCAGGGCATAGACCAGCTCGGGTTTATGGTTAGGATCTTTATAATTACGTTCTGCGGCATCAAGCGGAATACCCGCGGCATTCTCTTTGGCAAAACCAATTTCAGCAGCGCGTTTGCTTGGATGAACCTGGATCGACAAAGGTTGGTCGGCACACAATACTTTAAACAGGAAAGGCAGTTCACCGAAACGTTCTGCGACTTTCTTACCCAGTTGTTCTTCCAGGTTGGCGCTAATTTGGTCGCGCAGGGACATTTCCTTGCCTTCAGCATTCGTGACACAGGAGCTGCTTTTCGGATGCGCTCCCATCCACAATTCGGCCATAGGTTTTCCGTCAGGGTTGGGAATACCGTACAGCTTGGTCAATGCGTCAGTACTGCCCCAGGCGTAATTTTGTACACCATTTTTCATTTTTTGCATATTTCGTCCTGAATTCCCGTTCATGCGTGGGGATGATGTAAATAAAAACTCTGGCGCGTAGTAAACAATGACCTCACCCGCTTAAGCAACTGCTGATGACGAAAAAGTGCGGTGAGAGCTAAATCCCATTATTCTGTCGCCGTGGGATTATACCTTGGCGATATATGTCACTATACTCGACGGGCCGCCAGTGAAGGCAACGCGTGGGAGCGCAAGGCGGTAACCCTGCAGAACATATAAACATTCATTAAAGAGTGCTAAGGAGACAGTAATGGCAGCAGCGACTCGCATTGAAAAAGACTCAATGGGTCCAATCGACGTACCGGCAGATAAGCTTTGGGGCGCACAGACGCAGCGTTCACTCGAACATTTCCGTATCTCTTCTGAAAAAATGCCTGAAGCCCTGATCCACGCGCTGGCGCAAACCAAGCGTGCGGCAGCCTGTGTGAATATGGATTTAGGCCTGCTTCCGGCCGAACGTGGTAACGCCATTATTGCCGCTGCCGATGAAGTACTGGCAGGCAAGCACCCGACTGAGTTCCCGCTGGCTATCTGGCAGACCGGTTCCGGTACGCAAACCAACATGAACATGAACGAAGTGCTGGCTAACCGGGCGAGTGAAATCCTCGGTGGTGAGCGCGGCGAAGGGCGTAAAGTTCACCCTAACGATGATGTGAACAAGAGCCAAAGCTCGAACGATGTTTTCCCGACTGCCATGCACGTGGCGGCGGTGATCGAACTGCGCGAAACGTTGCTGCCTGAGCTGAAAGAGCTGCACAAAACGTTGGCGGCCAAATCTGAAGCTTTCAAAGATATCGTGAAAATCGGCCGTACCCATCTGCAGGACGCCACGCCGCTGACGCTGGGCCAGGAAATTTCTGGCTGGGTCGCGATGCTGGCTCACAGCATGGTACATATCGAAGCCAGTATCCCGCACATTGCCGAACTTGCGCTGGGCGGAACCGCGGTAGGTACCGGTCTGAATACGCACCCGGAATACGCGGTGCGCGTAGCTAAAGCATTAGCAGAACAAACCAAACAGCCTTTCGTTACCTCCCCGAACAAATTCGAAGCGCTGGCAACCTGTGATGCGCTGGTTCACGGTCATGGTGCCCTGAAAGGTCTGGCCGCTTCGTTGATGAAAATCGCCAACGATGTGCGCTGGTTATCTTCCGGCCCACGCTGCGGCATTGGTGAAATCGCTATTCCGGAAAACGAGCCAGGCAGTTCCATCATGCCGGGCAAAGTGAACCCGACCCAGTGCGAAGCCATGACCATGCTGTGTGCACAGGTTCTGGGCAACGACGTTGCGGTTAACATTGGCGGCGCATCCGGTAACTTCGAGCTGAACGTCTTCCGTCCGATGGTGATTCATAACTTCCTGCAATCCATCCGCCTGCTGGCCGATGGTATGCGTGGTTTCAACGAGCACTGCGCCGTAGGTATCGAACCGGTCCGTGACCGTATCACCCAACTGCTCAATGAGTCGCTGATGCTGGTGACGGCGCTCAATACCCATATCGGCTATGACAAAGCGGCCGAAATTGCTAAGAAAGCCCATAAAGAGGGATTAACCCTGAAAGCTTCGGCGCTGAAACTCGGTTACCTGACCGAAGCCCAGTTCGACGAGTGGGTTCGCCCGGAAGACATGGTAGGTAGCATGAAGGGGTAAAACTGGGGTCGGTTTAATCACCGGTTGAGCGGGGCCAGATTAGCGTCTGGCCTCGTTTTTTTGTTTTAATTGCAAGTTAAATATTAAAAAGCCGGTTTGGGCTGCCGCCCAATATCACCACCGTAATTCCCGCCCTGAATACTCGATGAAGTGATGTCCGCCTTTACCTCGATATGCTTCGAACTGGTCGACAATACCCTGGGTACTCTCAGTGATAGTCAGCGTAGCATTCTCGCCGCCCATATCGGTTTGTACCCAGCCCGGATGGACAGAGAGCAGCGTTTGTTGATGTTTATCTGTCGCCTCTTTTAAACCACGAGTCAGCATGTTTAACGCCGCTTTGCTGGCAGAATAAAGCGGATAGGTCGCCACCTCATTTTCATTCAAACTCGCCAGTTGGGAGGTCATCAGGGCCATGATGCCAGTTTTTGGCTTCAGCAAAGGAAGTAACTCTGCGGCGCAGCGGACGGGGGAAAAGGTGTTGCTCATGAACAGCTGCACAATCTCATCGTCGCTGGATTTTGTGACATCCTGATGGCCTGGTCCGAATACGCCGGCATTGATAAAAATCAGATCAAACCGGATTTCTGAAAGAACCTCTCTCACCGCGTGCCTTTCTGCTGGTTTATTGATGTCGAGTTTCAGCCACTCAACCGAAGCCGGAGCACTGTCAGGCGTAGCGCCGCGTGTGGTTGCAGTTACCTGCCAGCCGCGTTTTGCCAACTCGTTAACCACGCCTAAACCGATGCCGCGCGATGCGCCGATAACTAAAGCTTTGAAGGAGTCAGTCATATCTATCCTTTTGTCATTAAGTGAATCACTAAAAAATGCAGAAATGTTTGTCTGCGATAAAGTGTAGTTTCATATTGTCTGTCCGATAAGGGTTGCGTACTGTGTTTATTTCTCAGCAACAGGCCAGAGTGAATAAAGCATGATCGCCATGAAATGGTTAACACTAGGATTTGTCTGCGTTCTGTTGCTGTCATTTGGCTATAGCTACGCGAAAGCCACACAGACCCGTGAACAACCCGCCGGGCAGAACTGGTCAACCGCGCGCCGCGACTCTGCTGGCATAGCGCCGGATCCGCATAAACTGAAAAGTATCGCCATCGTTCAGGTTTATACCGCGCCCACTTACGGCTGGCGGGGGCTGGTGGCAGTACATCCGTGGATTATCTTTAAGCGTGAAGGGGAAACAGAGTTTACCCGCTATGACGTGATCAGCTGGGGCAGTACCAATGTGGTTCGCCGTGACTATGCCATCCCTGATGGTTACTGGTTTGGTTCACAGCCTAAACTGCTGGTGGAACACCGTGGTGCCGAGGCTGAAGCGATGATCCCGAAGATTGAAGCGGCCATTAAAAGTTACCCTTTCCCGCACACCTACCACGCATGGCCTGGGCCGAACAGCAATACGTTCATGGCGCATATAGGGCGTGATGTTCCAGAGTTGCAGTTAGATCTTCCTTCTAATGCCATCGGCAAAGATTACCGTGCCATCACTAATCCCATCGGTTTACCGCCTTCCGGCCGGGGTGTGCAGATTTCACTTCTTGGTATTCTGGGCGTGACGCTGGGAGTGGAGGAGGGGATCGAGGTGAACGTTCTGGGGCTAAACTTAGGCGTAGACATCAAGGATCCGGCTCTGCGGTTACCGTTTGTAGGGCGCCTAGGGTAAGTGGTTCGGATGGCGATCCGGGGGCGCTTTTAAATTCAAATTCAAAACCGTGGGCGTCGGCCCATACCGACCAGGGGGCGGCCAGTCGCCGCCGCCCCCTGGACCTCCGGGCTTTTTCATGGGGTACCGGCAGATACGCTGGTTACAATGGCCGTGTTTCAGGTGCCAAGGTGATAGCCGCAAACTCCGCCGCTGCGCGGTACTCTCATTGCGGGTTACAACCCGCGCAAAATCCCGCGCGGTTTTCCACCTCTTATTCGACGTCGTTTTGAACGCGGCTGGAGCTTTTCTAAATGCAAAACCACTTACTTTTTGTTTTTCTTAAGTCACGTCAACATTCAAAACATAAAACAAATCCATAACCATTCTTATCTTTTAAAAAAAGTCCGGGCCGCATTCAAAAATGCCGCCGGAGGAGAGGTGAGAAACAACGAACGGGTTTAATGTGAGTTGGTCCGAACCCGAATGGAGGGGATCGCAACGCGGCGGGATTTTGCGGCTATAACAGGGGATAACTGAAACACGGCCATCCCGATTCAGCGATAGCGCGCAGTTAAAAAACGCAGGGTTCCAAGGGAGGCGCGTTTACGCCTCCCTTGGGCCAGTGTGGGCGGCAAGCCCACGACTTTGAAATGAAAATCAAAATTAAAAGTTAGCCTGAGCTTTTCAAAGCGAAAAAAACTTAATCAACTTTTTCTTTAAACTCGCAAAGGTCCTCGATCAAACAGGATCCACACCGTGGTTTCCTCGCAATGCACGTATAACGCCCGTGCAGGATAAACCAGTGGTGGCAGTCGAGTTTGAACTCGGAAGGGACAACCTTCAGCAGTTTGTCTTCAACGTCCTCTACCGTCTTGCCAGGAGCAAAACGGGTGCGGTTGCAGACGCGGTAGATATGTGTGTCAACGGCGATGGTAGGCCAGCCGAAAGCGGTGTTGAGTACCACATTGGCGGTTTTGCGCCCGACGCCCGGCAGGGCTTCAAGGGCGGCGCGGTCTTCCGGGACTTCGCTGTTGTGTTTTTCAAGCAGAATGCGGCAGGTTTTGATCACGTTTTCGGCTTTGGCGTTGAACAGCCCGATAGTCTTGATGTACTCCTTCACACCGTCCACGCCCAGTTCGAGCATCGCCGCGGGCGTGTTAGCGACAGGATAAAGCTTAGCAGTGGCTTTGTTGACACTGACATCAGTGGCCTGCGCGGAGAGCAATACGGCGATCAGCAGCTCGAACGGGGTGGTGTAAACCAGTTCGGTAGTCGGATGCGGATTGTTTTCCCGCAGGCGACTGAGTATAGCAATGCGTTTTTCTTTATTCATGACGCATTGCCTGTATTACCGTCAGGCAGACTTTGCTGGCGGGCAGCTTCAATCTTCGCGGTCTGTCGGGCTTTCTGGCGCTGATCAATCAGATATTTGCCTGCCAGCAGCAGGCCAAGGCCAATAAAGGCACCCGGTGGCAGCATGGCCAGCAGGAACGGATTATCCAGATGAATCACTTCGACGCGCAGCACTTTGGCCCAACTGCCCAGCAGTAAATCAGCACCGTTAAACAGTACGCCGCTGCCGAGAATTTCACGCATCGAACCGAGTACAAACATCGCTGCCGTTGCGCCCAGGCCAGTCATCATGCCATCCAGCGCGGCCAGATGCACTGGACTGCTGGCGGCACAAGCTTCAGCGCGGCCAACCACAATACAGTTGGTGACGATAAGCGGGATGAAAATCCCCAGTGCCTGATAGAGCCCAAAGGCATAAGCGTTGATCAACATCTGCACGGTACTGACCACGGAGGCGATGATCAGCACGTAAATAGGAATACGGATCTCATTGGGCACCCAGCGACGGAATGCAGAGATCATGGCGTTGGTGCAGGTCAGCACCAGCGTGGTGGCAAGCCCCAGACCGAGCGCATTGGTCGCCGTTGACGTCACCGCCAGCAGCGGGCAGAGGCCCAGCAGCTGCACCAGCGAGGAGTTATTGGTCCACAGACCCTGAACAATTATCTTTTTGGCTTCACTCATCACGGGCTCCACAAGGGGTGAGGTGGGAAAGCTGAGACGGTACCGTCTCGATAAACAGTGCGGTACGTTTCACTGAACGAACCACGGCACGCGGTGTGATCGTGGCGCCGGTAAACTGGTCATACATGCCGCCATCTTTTTTGACCGCCCACCGTGCATCGTCAGGGCTACTGATGACCTTTCCAGCAAAACTTTTAATCCAGTCAGAGACACGCACTTCAATTTTATCACCCAGTCCCGGTGTTTCATGTTGTTCCAGCACGCGGGTACCATAGACTTTGCCATGAAAATCAGCGGCGACCAACAGCTGGATGGCGCCGGAGTATCCGTCCGGTGCAGTAGTTTCAATCGCCGCCGCGACGGGCTGGCCCTCTTTTCGCGCCAGATAAAGGCGGTGGGGGCCCGCACTGCCCAGCGCGTCATCAGTGACGTTGTAACATTCACTCTGCATATTGTTATCATAAACATCGGACGGGATCACTTCGTCGAAAAGATTCTTCTGCTGTAACAGTGCCTGATGCTCAATAGTTGGCTTGGTGAGCATATTCACGACGGCTGTCATACCGGTCATCAGCGCGCCAAACACTGCGAGCGTGACGCCGTGACGGCGCATGGTCTGTAACATTTTGCCTTTTTCCATGCTGTCCTCAGCGATGCCCGTAAACGCGCGGTTGGGTGTAATGGTCAATCAGCGGCACGGTGATGTTCGCCAGCAAAACGGCGAAGGCGATACCGTCCGGATAACCGCCATAAGTACGGATAAGCCATACCAGCAAGCCGATCAGCGCGCCGAAGATCAGACGTCCTTTCGGTGTGGTGGAGGCCGTCACTGGGTCAGTGGCGATAAAGAACGCACCCAGCATAGTCGCGCCGGAGAACAGGCCAATCATTGGCGGCGGGTAGGCTTCCGGCGATAAGCCCCAGGCCAGCGCAGCGCAGAAGGTCAGCATTACTAACATACTGACCGGGATGTGCCAGCTGATGATCTTTTTCGCCATCAGGAACAGGCCACCGGCCAGAAAGCCGAGGTTGATCCACTGCCAGCCGAGACCGGCCAGAATGCCGCTAAACAGCGGCTCAGACAGCACCTGATCGGCGCTGTGGCCTGAGCGCAAACCGGTTTTGAAGGCATCCAGTGGCGTAGCCTGGGTCACACCGTCTACGTTCATCTGCAACTGATAGGCGGTTAAATCCTGGCTGTTATGGCCGGTAAAAATGGTCATCAGGGTATCAGCCAAACCGACATGGTGGTGTTGCAGCGCATCCGGCGGCAACCAGGTGGTCATCTGTACCGGGAAGGAGATAAGCAGCACCACGTAACCGACCATCGCCGGATTAAAAGGGTTTTGACCCAGCCCGCCGTATAGCTGCTTGGCGATGACAATGGCAAACACTGTACCTATTACCACCATCCACCACGGCGCGAGCGGTGGCAGGCTGATGCCAAGTAATACTGCCGTCAACAGGGCGGTGTTATCTCCCAGACGTTTTTTGACCGGCATTTTACGCAGTTGCAACACCGCACCTTCGGTCAGCAGGGCGATGATAATCGCCAGCGCCAGCTGCACCAGCGTGCCGTAGCCAAAGAACCACACTTGCGCCAGCAGGCCGGGAATACAGGCTAAAATCACCATCAGCATGATAGTGCTGGTGTTTTGCCGGTTATGGGTGAAAGGAGAACTCGCGATTCGAAAAGCCATTTATTCCTCGTTCGACATTGTCTGAGCGGCAGCTTTACGCGCCTTAACCCGGGCGATCGCAGCAGCCACTGCGGCTTTGCGTGGATCACTTTCTTGTTGTGTTGGTTCTGATGCGACTTCCTCAGAGGTCTCTTCCTGCGAAGCGGCTTTTTTGGCTTTCGCACGGGCAATGGCTGCCGCGACAGCGGCTTTGCGCTTATCATCAGCGGAAGGTTCAGCCGGTGATGGTGTCACAGACAGGGTGCTGTCAGTGGCGTTTACCACGACACCTGTATTCCCGGCTTTCTTGGCTTTCACGCGGGCAATCGCGGCGGCGACCGCTGCCTTACGGGCGCTGTCATCTTCAGTCTGCACGGGTGCCGATGGCGTGGTGATGGGTTCAGAGGCCACGGCGGCCTCCTGAGTGGCAGCGGCTTTTTTCGCTTTTGCGCGCGCAATGGCGGCGGCCAGCGCAGCCTGACGCGGATCGACATCATCGACGCTCTCCTGCGCCTCAGCGGACGTCACGACCTCTGTTTTTGGTGCTTTCTCTGCTACCGGCGTGTCGAGTTTCACTGCCGATTTCTGGTGCTTCTCTTCGCGGGCCAGTTTCTCGCGTTCCATACGTGCCTGTTTTGCCTCGAATCGCGCTTTAGCCTCGGTGGCTTTGGCGGTTTCTAAATCTACGGCACGGATTTCGGCTTTCTCCTGGCGGTAATATTGCACCAGCGGAATATTACTCGGGCAGACATAGGCGCAGGCACCACACTCGATGCAGTCAAACAGATTATGATTGCGCGCCTTCTCATGCTCCTGCCCCCGGCTAAACCAGTAGAGTTGTTGTGGCAAAAGTCCTGCCGGGCAGGCATCCGCACACAGGCTGCAACGAATACAGGCTTCCTCCGGTTCCGGCTGACCCATTTCGCTCTCCGACGGGGCCAGCAGGCAGTTGGAGATTTTCACTACCGGCACATCGAGCGACGGCAGGGTGAAGCCCATCAACGGGCCACCCATGATCACCATCTTCTGCGTACCCTGCGGGCGCAGCGCGCCTTCGGTCATCAGGTCAGCAATCGGCGTGCCGAGACGTGCCCATACATTGCCCGGTTTACCCATCGCTTCGCCGGTCAGCGTCACGACGCGTTCAATCAGCGGCTCGCCGTCGATAATCGCGCGTTTAATGGCAAACACGGTACCGACGTTCTGCATTAATACGCCGATGTGGGAGGAGTGGTGACCTTTCGGCACTTCGAGCCCGGTTAAAATTTTGGTCAGCTGCTTGGCACCGCCCGACGGGTATTTGGTCGGAACCACGCGCAGTTCAATGGCTACGCCATCCGCCTGTTCGGCTTTGATAGCCTGTTTCAGTGCACGGATAGCTTCCGGCTTGTTGTCTTCTATGCCGATGATCACGCGTTCGGGATGAAGCATATGGCAAAGAATGCGCGTGCCTTCGAGGATCTCCCCAGCGTGTTCCTGCATTAGCCGGTCATCGGCAGTGATGTAGGGCTCACATTCTGCGGCGTTGAGGATCAGCGTGCGGGTAGAAGTCATACCGCCCTGAAGTTTACTGGCGGTCGGGAAACCGGCGCCACCAAGACCTGCAATACCTGCCTGATGAATAAGGGCATTGAGTTCGGCAGCATCAAGCTGGTGATAGTCCGTGACAACGTCACGTTCAACCCAGCGATCTTCGCCGTCGGCCTGAATCAACACACACAGCTCTTTCAGTCCGGAGGGATGCGCGGTGATATGTGGCTCAATGGCGGTGATAATGCCTGACGTCGGAGCATGAACAGGCACGGTGCGGCCGCGGCCCGTCGTCAGTGGCTGACCTTTTAAGACCCGATCACCGGCTTTTACGCACAGCTCACCCTCAGGACCCAGATGCTGCTGAAGAGGAATAATAAAGCGCTCTGATAACGGCACACGACGCAGCGGCACGTGGCTGGACTGGGTCTTCATTTCCGGCGGATGAATGCCACCGTCGAAGTCCCACAGCTTGTCTTTTTTGAGCGCGGAGAAAAGATTAAACATGGCGTTGCGCTTACTCCGCATGGATGACTTGCACCGGAATGGATTTCATATCCCACTTCCAGTTTGCGGTGGTGGTTTTAATCGGCAGCATCTCTATGCAGTCAGTGGGGCACGGGGCGACACACAGATCACAGCCGGTGCATAAATCAGTGATCACGGTATGTACGGCGCGGGTGGCACCCACGATGGCGTCAACCGGACAGGCCTGAATGCATTTGGTGCAGCCGATGCAATTACTTTCGTCGATATAAGCCACGGTGCGAATGGGCGCGGTGGCGGCGACGTCATCGCCCAGCGGTTGCGGTTCAACGTTGAGCAGCGCGGAAAGTTTGAGCATCACGGCTTCGCCACCGGGCACGCATTTATTGATGTTATCGCCATTGGCGACCGCTTCAGCGTAAGGCTTACAGCCAGGGTAACCGCACTGCGCGCACTGGCTTTGTGGCAGGATAGCGTCAATTTGATCGACAACAGGATTGCCTTCAACGGCAAAGCGGCGCGACGCATAACCCAGCAGCAGCCCGAAGACCAGTGCCAATGCCGTCAGCGCACCAATCGCAACCCACAGTTCAAACATTAGAATTTCACCAGACCGGTAAAGCCCATAAAGGCCAGTGACATCAGGCCCGCCGTGACCAGGGCAATCGATGAACCTTTGAATGGTGCTGGCACATCAGCCACCACCAGACGTTCGCGGATAGCAGCGAACAACACCATCACCAGCGAGAAGCCGAGCGACGCAGCAAAACCATACAGTGCAGACTGCATGAAGTTGTGGGCCTGATTGATGTTCAACAGGGCAACGCCCAGTACTGCGCAGTTGGTGGTGATAAGCGGCAGGAAGATACCCAGCAGGCGATAAAGCGACGGGCTGGTTTTTCGCACCACCATCTCAGTGAACTGCACGACAACGGCAATGACCAGAATGAAGGCCATAGTGCGCAGATAAACCAGGCCCAGCGGCATCAGCACAAAGGTGTTTACGATCCACGAGCAGATATTCGACAACGTAATGACGAATGTAGTGGCTAATCCCATGCCGATAGCGGATTCGAGTTTTTTGGATACGCCCATAAATGGGCACAAACCGAGAAACTTAACCAAAACAAAGTTGTTCACCAGCACGGTGCCGACGAACAGTAACAGGTAAGAAGTCATGACATTGCCTGAATATAACGGGAAATAAATCAGCGTCTGAGCACAGAGATCAGACGCTACAACCGCTTATTATCTTAAATAAGCGCCCCAGGGACAACGGGGTAACCGCAGGGTTATTCGGTAAAGGTCTCTTTCACCCGACGCGAACGTTTGAAATAAGGGACCAAAAGGGCTGCCGCTAGTAACGCCATGAGCAAATTGCGCACGGCCATATCGTCGTTGATCGGTGAGAAAGCGAAGGCTTTTACTGCCAGCAACACGGTGCACAGCAGCCAGATGATATACATCTTTGGCACTACGCGAGTTCGTTTGCAAAATTGCCAAAGCACCGCGAGCGTAAAGGCACCCATCGCCAGCGTGGTCACCACCGAGAAGTACCATTGCAGGGTGAACGCTTGGGAATTGGTCAGCAGATAATCTCTCGATTCAGGTATAAACAGCGCCATCGCGAACAGTACCAGCATTAGCGTAACGCTCATCAGCGTAACAATCAGGTACGCCAGCGGAGCCAGTAACCAGCCGCCAATGCGTTTATGGTTTTTTTCCGGGGTGATCGGTTGTTGAGACATAGTCAGCCTTCGTTCGGTGCAAAAGGATTGCGGGTATCGCCCATTCAGTCAGGGCAACCCCGTCTTATAAGGCGCAGAAGTTTACCCTGAGATGCCGGGAGGCTCTATCGTATTCATGTGATTGATGGGATGAGGAGGAAAGGAAGGAGGATTTAAGGGCGTATGAGTCCACGCCCGTAAATGAGGCTTAGTGCAGCGGAATAAACACTTCTGTCGCGACGACCACCACAATCAGTCCTACCAGAACCGGAACGGAGGTGCGCTTAACCACGTCGAACGGGGAAATTTTTGCCATACCTGCCACGGCGACAATCACGCCGGAGACCGGGGAGATGGTGCGGCCCAGGTTTGAGGCCTGCAACATCGGGATCACCAGATATTCCGGGTTGATGCCCATTTTGGCCGCCAGTTTAGGGATAAGCTCCACGAACGCGTAGAACGACGCATTGCCGGAGCCGGTGGTCATGGCCGCCAGCACAGTGATGGTCACCAACACCAGCATCATCACAATGCTGCCGGAACCGACGTTTTGCGCCAGGCCGATCAGGCTGCTGATAAAGCCCACCGTACTCAGGCCCTGCGCAAATACGCCCGCCGCGACCAGCAGCATCACGACGTTTGCGAAGGCATCTGCCATGCCACGATAAGCCACGTCCAGACCGGCAAACACCGCTTTACCGTTACGGTTGCGGACGGTTTCGATGATGGCAGTCAGGAACATACAGATCACCAAAATGGTAATGATATGCAGATTCGGGCCCCATTTGCCGTCGAACACCAGCACGCCGACTATCGGAGTGAAGGGCAGGATGGCATAGAACCACGGCGCATTGGTCTCAACCGGCGTGGTTTCGGTTTCTTCAATCACTACCGGGTTGCCCGCTTCGCGCTTGTCGAGAAAGCGCTGCCAGAAGAAGTGCGCGATGGCCATGGAGACGATAGCGGCAATGGAGATTGGCAGGGTGGCTTTAAAGGCAAAATCCACCAGCGACATATTGGAAGCCTGCGCGGCCAGTACGACGTCTCCGGACGTTGGAGAGAGGATAATCGCCGCCGGAGAGGCGCAAATCGCTGCCGCCGCGCCACGGCTGATGCCGACATTGACCATAATTGGGAACAAGGTCGCCATCAACAATACGCCAAGTCCGGTCGCGGAGGAGACGGCCAGTGACATCAGGCAGGCCAGAATGTACGCCGCAACCATCAGGATATACGGGGAATTAATCATCGATAGCGGACGGGAAGCGAGTCTGACCACCACATCGTTAGCGCCGATATGGGTCATGTAGGCCGCAAAACCGCACAGCATCATGATCATCATACCGAGGTCGCCACCGCGGCTCATCAGCAGGATTTTTACGTATTCAACAATATCTGTCGCATTCCAGCCGGTGGATTTTGCTCCTTCCGGCAATACGCTGTGCCCCAGCAGGGCGCTGATAATCAGCAGTAACAGACCGCCGACCATTAATACGCCGGTCGGCGAATAACCTTTGATGATGTAGCGGCCCACTGCCACTGTTACTACCAGTCCTATCAGTAAATCCCACATAATTTGGTACCCCAGGAATTGTAAATAAATACAAAGGCGGGCACTTTGCACAATCTTAGCGGGTAGCGTCAATGACGATTATCAATGAATTGTCAGTGAGATATTGTCTGAAGAAATAATTGTGAGGCCAAAGACTCTTTTCGAAAAAAGGGGATCTGACGCCTGCTCAGTTAAATGTTATATCAAAGCAGATCCTTGTCCGCGGACCAGTCCGTATAAAGATGCAGTCTTTTAATCAGCAGATTGAGCGGCTGAGCATTCGGTTTGTACTTGTGCTTCACCGACGCTGCGTCGTAATCCGGTAATTCCCCCAGTTTCGGTAGCTGGAAGGTCGGCGTTTTCAGGCATAAGGCAATAAGCGGCATCGGGCAAGGATGTTGTACCTGCTTCTGGCTATTGCGATACCACACGCGGGCAATAGGCTGAACCTTCACCGGGCGTTTAATCTTTAGCACGGCATGTTCGGGAATGCGTTTAACGTCATTAATTTCACGCGTGACGTTATCTATCCACTGTTCGCGGCTGAAGGGGGCGACAGAACGTCCGGCGTTCAGGCTTTTATCCAACTGGGCCAGAACTTCATCCCGGCTGACATTCTTTATGATGTGTTTGTTAGCCCAGCCGAAGCGAACAGAGTCCGGGTCATTGAGGAAGGAGACGGTCCGGTAGGCATTCAGCGTGATCAATCCGCGCAGATGCGTGTGCACAAACTCAAAGCGCTGCTCACGCGCCAGGCCGGATTCGACTGTCACAATATGTTCGAGCTCAGCCTTCAGTTTATTAACTTCTTCTATCAATAGCAGGGCCGCCTGATGTTCTGCGGCATCGACCGCGTAACACAATACGCCGGGCAGGCGTACCGCGGCTTTACTGCTGATATTCTCGCCCTGATGATGAATAAACATATTCTGGAAATGCTGCAACGCCAGCTGATGGGCGGCTTCACCCACGTGCGGCGTGACCTGAATACGTTCGGCAGGATTGTGTTCTTCGCCTTTGGCAATCTCCGGCAGGCTGAATACCCGGGCCTGCAATAAATCGAGCTGCTTTAATAAACGGCTGAGATCGCCCAACGCCAGTTCAAGCTCATTGAAACACCCGTTCATTCGGGCAATCAGGTCATAATCAGCCATACATTCTCCATTTAGTTACAACATACAATATAGTGCAAAACAATAAAATGTGCACACCTCAATAACATGGATAACCGTAAAGTCCGTGGCGAAATGTCTGGCAGAAGGAAAAGGGCGCGAACGCCCTGACAGGAGAGTAATAGACCGCTGCGGTTTTCAGACCATAACCGCACGGGCTTCCGCAAGGCGCATTAAGCGGTAACCTACAATAATCGCCACAATCAGCATCAGACTGATAAACGCGGTGATGCCGTACCAGCCAAAACTGTTCCAGAAATAGCCACCCAGCGTCCCGGCCACGCTGGAACCGGCGTAGTAGGAGAATAAATAGAGAGATGAGGCCTGGCCTTTCGCCCGGCGGGCGCGGCGACCAATCCAGCCGCTGGCTACCGAATGTGCCGCAAAGAAACCGCCGGTTACTAAGACCATGCCAATGAAAATCGCCCATACTGGTGAAAATGCGGTGATCAGGATCCCGACCAGCATCAGCGCAGTCGAACCAATCAGCACCGGGCCGCGACCATAGATACCGGTGAGTGCGCCAGCTTTTGGCGAACTGTAGGTGCCCATCAGATAAACCACTGAAATTACGCCGACGACCGCCTGGCTGAGATGATAGGGCGAACTGAGCAGACGGTAGCCGATGTAATTAAACATCGTAACGAAGCTGCCCATCAGCAGAAAACCTTCAGCAAACAGCATCGGTAAACCGCTGTCCCGCCAGTGTAGCGTAAAGTTAATCAGCATTTTTCGTGGTTTCAACGAACTGGCGCGAAAGTGTTTTGATGGAGGCAAAATACGCCAGAACATAATGGCGGATGCCAGCGCAAACAACCCAACCACCGCCACGGCAATGCGCCAGGAGAAGAAATCGGTAAGTACACCGCTGACCAGCCTTCCGCTCATGCCGCCAATCGAGTTACCGCTGATATACAGCCCCATCGAAAAGGCCACCACGCTCGGGTGGATCTCTTCGCTCAAATAGGTCATGGCCACCGCAGCCACGCCACTCAGTGACAGCCCGATCAAGGCTCGCATCAGTAAAATCGCATTCCAGCTCTGCATAAAGGCACAAATTAGCGTGCAGGCTGCGGCCAGCATGAGGGCTACGACCATGACTGATTTGCGCCCGACGGCGTCAGAAACCGGCCCGGTAAAGAGTAAACCTATTGCCATCAGCCCGGTGGATAAAGATAGCGACAGGCTGCTGGTCGCCGGGGATACTCCAAAGTCCTGTGAAAGCACGGGTAAAATAGGTTGCACACAGTAGAGCAGGGCAAAGGTGGCCAGCCCGGCGGAAAACAGCGCCAGCGTGACCCGAATAAACTGTGGCGTACCACGTTTAATAAACGGCGTCTTTGAAAGCGGGGTAAACAACCCTGAGGGCGCAATATCATCGTCGTTGACGGAATTACCCTGATTGACGGAAAGAGGGCTGGAACCTGATGCGGCAGACTTATGCCCGGTGGTATTCACGGAAGATCCTTAGCGGAGGCATTTCATACAACTTATTTTTAAAATGTATGAAAATTTTATCAGCGCGACTTATTTTGTCTAATATATTAATCTGTGTGAAATAATACATTAAAGATATCAATTGCCGACATGAGCCCTATCGAACTGCGTCATTTGCGTTATTTTATCGCCGTTGCTGACGAGCTGCACTTTGGTCGGGCAGCGGAAAAGCTACACATTTCGCAACCGCCGCTCAGCCAGCAAATTCAGGCACTGGAAGCGAATATCGGGGCTCAGTTGTTTAACCGCAATAACCGCAATGTCAGTTTGACTCAGGCCGGTGAAGGTTTCCTTAAAGAGGCACGGCAAATCATAAGCCGTGTGAATGATGCCTCTCAGCAGGCGGCAAAAATCCACCGTGGCGAGGCGGGAAATCTCACACTGGGTCTGACTTCCTCAGCCCCTTTTCTGCGCCGCGTACAGCGAACTATTCAGCGTTTTCACCTGTTATATCCTGACGTCAATATCCGTATTGAAGAGATGAACAGCACCCAGCAGATTGAGCCTCTCCTTGAGGGGCGCATTGATCTGGGGGTAATGCGTAACCGCCAACTGCCTGATACCTTGCATCATCAGCTCCTGCTTTCGGAACCCTTGGTAGCCGTGGTTCACGAAGACAACCCTTTGGTCAATTTGCCGGAGGGCGAACTGACTTTTCGTCATCTGGCCGATCAGCCGTTTGTATTTTTCTCCAAAGACGCGGGGACTTCACTGTATGACGATATCCGCACTTTATTGAGTTCGCAGGGGATCACCCCCTTTATTACTCAGGAGGTGGGGGAGCCGCTGACGATTATCGGGCTGGTCTCGGCCGGGCTCGGCGTCTCGATTTTACCGGCTTCCTACCTGCGAATTCAGGTCGACGGTGTTCGCTATTTACGTTTTGGAAAACAAGAGGGGACTACTCAGGTTTGGATGGTGAATCACCGTCACCGCCCGGTTACCGCTGCAGCTAACGCTTTTATGATGTTAATGATGCAGGACCAACAACCTTGAAATCGCTGTTTTTCCAGCCAATTCTGAGCAGGTTTCTGGCCAATATGTGCACCAAATCACATAACGAATCAAATAGTTGACGACATATGGCAAAAACCTCAACATACCTATTAATCTTTATTTTGAAGCGCGAAAAATAACGGAGTTTCTTCTGTGAACCCTGATGGGCAACCCGGACATATTGATCAAATCAAGCAAACCAATGTCGGTGTCGTGTACCGGCTTATCGATCAGTTTGGGCCCGTTTCGCGCATTGAGCTTTCCAAAAAAGCCCAGTTGGCTCCCGCCAGTATCACCAAAATTGTCCGTGAATTGCTTCAGGCACATCTGGTTCAGGAAACTGAATTTCAGGAGCCGGGCAGCCGCGGTCGCCCGGCCATCGGGTTGGTGCTGGATACGCACGCCTGGCATTACCTGTCGGCGCGTATCAGCCTGGGCTCAATGACTCTCGGTTTGCGCGATCTCAGCAGTAAATTGGTAGTGGAAGATGTTCTGCCACTTCCTGCTGAGGCTGACCGTCCTTTGCTGGAACGGATTATCGGCGAGATCGACCAGTTTTTTATCCGTTACCAGGGCAAGCTTGAACGTCTGACTGCGATTGCCATCACTTTGCCGGGCATGATTAACGCCCGTGAAGGTGTGGTGCATCGTATGCCATTTTACGATGATGTTAACGAAATGCCGCTGGGCAGTGCACTTGAAACCCACACCGGATTGCCCGTGTTTGTGCAGCATGATATCGGTGCCTGGACGATGGCGGAAGCGCTGTACGGCGCCTCGCGCGGCTGTAAGAACGTCATTCAGGTGGTGATTGACCACAATGTGGGTGCGGGAGTGATCACCGGTGGGCGTGTCCTGCATGGCGGCAGCAGCAGCGTGGTGGAAATCGGCCATACTCAGGTTGATCCTTACGGAAAGCGCTGTTATTGCGGTAACCACGGCTGTCTGGAAACGGTGGCCAGCACAGACAATATCCTTGATCTGGTTCGTCAACGTCTATTGACGGCGGTCAGTTCAAGTTTGCAGGGCATCCCGCTGACGATTGAAGCCGTATGCGATGCTGCTAATCGTGGCGATCAGCTGGCGCGTGATGTGATCGTCAGCGTTGGCCACAGCGTAGGGCGTATACTGGCCATTATGGTCAACTTATTTAATCCGGAAAAAGTCTTAATCGGTTCTCCGCTTAATTTCGCCAAAGAGATCCTGCATCCGGCAATCATGTCCTGCATCCAGCAACAGTCTCTGCCTGCTTACAGTGAAAATATCAAACTTGAGTCAACTGAATTCTATAACAAAGGGACCATGCCGGGTGCTGCATTAGTAAAAGATGCCCTTTATAATGGCTCATTGTTAATTAAGTTATTGCAGGGTTAATTATTGCCAATAATTAACAGTTATATTTTATATTAAAAGTAATAAAGGTCTTAATTTACCCTTTATCTCTCCCAGTGACCAAAACATTGCGCTAACGCAAATCGTTCTCGAATCCAATCGCCTAGACTTTCAACCTGTCACTCGGCCCCGGACCATTGTGTGGGGCAATTTCTTAGTCAAGCGGAGAGATCCCGGAGCCTGAATTCCATGCTAACGCACTTTTTCGTCACGGGTACGGATGCTCGTGTAGGTAAAACCATCGTAACTCGCGCTTTGCTACAGGCACTGGCAGCGCAAGGGAAATGTGCATTGGGTTATAAACCTGTCGCAACAGGAAGCCAGGAGTTGGCAGACGGTATCCGAAATAAAGATGCGGTCACGTTGCAGAACTCCTCATCTATTTCTTATCCTTACGAAAAAATAACGCCTTTAGCTTTACTGGATGAAGATATTTATGTCAGTGATATCCCTGATACTATTTTCGACATCATGACAGCAGGTTTGAAATTTATGCGAGAAGGCGGCGATGCTGTAGTGATCGAAGGTTGCGATGGGTGGAGAACCTTAATCACGCCACGCCGTTTTTATTCAGACTGGGTTCGTCAGCAAAATATCCCCGTCATTTTGGTGGTCGGTATTCAGGAAGGTTGTGTAAGCCATGCTTTATTGAGTGCGCAGGCGATCATTGCTGACGGTTTACCTTTAGTCGGATGGGTCGCTAACCGAATTAATCCCTGCCTTTCGCATTATCAGGAAACTATTGATGCTATTGGTGGAAATATTTCCGCGCCATTGCTGGGGGAGATCCCTTATTTACCACGCGCTGAATCACGTGATATGGCCAAATATATCGATCTCTCCCTGCTGCACATCAAAACAGAGCAGTCAGCTTAAAATGTAACACGGGTTTATTTCGGTTTAATTGCTTAGAGGCTCTGCATACAGAGCCTTTTTTGTTGTCTTTTCTCTTCTGCTTTTGCTTTACGTTGTCGCTGTTATACTCAAAAATCCCCCTAAACTCCGACAGCAGAATCCCTGGATGCAATGAATCAGACTAACGCACAACCTCTCGTCAGCCACAAACACCGACCTCTCATTCTCACGGCCTGCATGTTATCGATGTTTATGGCCGCAGTGGAGGTCACTATTGTCGCCACTGCTATGCCCACTATTATTGCTGACCTTGGCGGATTCTCGCTGCTGGGCTGGGTGTTTGCCGTCTATTTATTGACGCAGGCGATCACCGTGCCGGTATATGGCCGTCTGGCGGATTTATACGGCTGCCGGAAAATCTTCTTCATTGGAACCACACTGTTTTTGGTCGGTTCCATACTGTGTGGCTTCGCGCCGTCGCTGACCTGGATGATCATCTTCCGGGCTTTACAGGGGCTGGGAGCCGGGGCCATTACGCCGATTGCCACAACCCTGATTGCCAATGTCTATGGCCCGAAGGAGCGCGCCAAAGCGCAAGGATATCTCGCCAGCGTCTGGGCCGTATCGGCAATTGTGGGTCCGCTGCTGGGCGCGTTTATCGTTTCGCATTTTCCGTGGGCATTAGTGTTCTGGGTGAATGTGCCGATTGGCCTCATCGCAATAGCCATCCTCGCACGTTATTTACCGGCGGACAGTCAGCGAAAACAGCACCAGCTCGACCTGGCTGGTACCGGATTATTGACCCTTTCCGTTGCGGCACTGCTGCTGGCGCTGTTACAGGCCGAAGTGTTCGGGTATTGGGCACTGGCGCTGGTTGGCGTAGCAATCATCAGTGCGTACCTGTTGGTTCGACAGGAGCGCAGAACGCCGGAGCCACTGTTTCCGCTGGCACTGTGGGAGAGTAAAGTGATCGTCGCCGGTAATATCGGTGGGCTGGTGATTGGTGCGACCATGATGGGCATAAGCGCCTTTTTACCCACCTTCGTTCAGGGAGTCATGGGCGGAACGCCGCTTCAGGCGGGCACGACGCTGGCGATGATGTCCATCGGCTGGCCGCTGGCAAGTATGTTCAGCGGTCATTTGATGCAGGCGACGTCATATCGCGCCACGGCACTGATCGGTGCGCTGCTTCTGGTCAGCGGCAGTATGATTTTATTGATGTTAACAGCCGCTTCCGGGCTGTGGTGGGCGCGGCTGGCCGCTCTGACTATCGGTGCTGGCATGGGACTGTGTAACACCACATTTTTGGTTTCAGTGCAGAACGCGGCGGATATATCGATGAGGGGGATTGCCACTGCCTCAACGCTATTTACCCGGATGCTGGGTTCGGCCATTGGCACCGCATTGCTGGGGGCGACGCTCAATCTGAATCTCGAACATCGCCTGCCTGACATCATCGATCCCGTGCAACAGCTAATGGAAAAACAGAGTCGGATAACAATGGACTCCGTGCAGCTTAGCGCCATGACGAACAGCGTGGCGGCCTCATTGCATTGGGTGTTTATTGTTGCTGCCGTGATCTCCCTGTTTGCGCTCGCCGCCGGAACCTTGATCCCGGCGGGCGAGCGGCCAAAAGGAGAACCACAAAGGGAAGGGTGATCTATTTTGTTGGCTTAAGGATAAAGCTTTCGTCGAACGTGACTTTAACGTCGAGTTTTACCGGCAGCAACCCCTGATCGTGATAAAAATCGGCGGTTTGCTGCTGCTGGACTTTGGTCGCGTCATCAATGGGCTGCCACCAGGATTTACGCCGCTCAAACGAAAGTCTGGCTGCTGGCAGCGGGAAACCAATGATCTTCGCCAGTTGCTGGCTGTACTCATCCAGATGTTGATAAGCCCAGACCTGCGCATCGCTCAGGCGTTGCAGATAGTCCGCAATGGCTACCCGTTTTGCTCTATCTTTCAGCGCGTTATCAGTGGCGGCCAGGAAACTGTTGCCCGACCACAGTCCGCGTCCATTGACCAGCACGCGCAGATGATCTTGGGTTTCAGCAAACGCGGTATAGGGTTCCCAGGTTGCCCAGACATCCACGGAACCCTGCATCAGCGCCAGTTTGGCATCGCTCGGCGTCAGAAAACGGAAATTGACATCTTTGGCCGTCAGGCCTGCCGAGACCAGTGCTTTCAGGGCGACAAAATGGCCGATGGAACCCCGGTTGGTGGCAATGCTTTTCCCTTTCAGGTCAGCGGCTGTTTTGATCGGGCTGTCTGGTTTTACCAGCAACGCGGTACCGTAGGCGTCTGATTTATCCACCGCAATGGCTTTCACTTGTGCCCCCGCCGCTTCGGCAAACAACAGTGGTGCATCGCCGATAATCCCTACGTCCACTGCCTGAGCATTCAGCGCTTCGGCCAGCGGTGCTGCTGCCGGAAATTCCGCCCATTCAATTTTATAGGGCAGATCTTTCAGCTTTCCTGCGGCTTCCAGTTGGGCGCGCATGTTGCCTTTCTGATCGGCCACCCTTAGCACAAGCTGATCCGCCAGCACCGGGAGCACGTTGCCGAGTAATGTCACTGCAATCAGCAGTTTTCCGATATGTTGTCGCATCGTCATGCTCTATACCGCCGGCTCGTGAAGCGACTGGGATTGCGCCAGATGTGCCGCGATTTTTTTCCGCGTCAGCGGGATCAGTTCTTTGCCGTATTCCACCGCATCATTGAGCGGATCGAAGCCACGGATTAAGAACGTGCTGATGCCTAAATCGTAATACTTCAGCAGGGCGTCGGAAACCTGCTCCGGTGTGCCGACCAGCGCGGTCGAATTAGAGCCGCCGCCGACCAACCCCGCGATACCCGTCCATAGCCGTTCATCCAGCCGATCACCCTGAGCAACGGCCTGTAACAGCCGTTCTGCACCGACGCTTTGCGGTTTACCCGGCTGTGGCAGGCCACTGCGTTCGATGTTTGCAATGGCTTTTGCCCGTATCGCTTCGGCTTTTTCCCAGGCTTCTTCTTCGGTGCGGCCAAGAATAGGGCGGAAGGAGATACTGAAACCCACGTCACGTTGATGTTCTGCGGCGGCAGCTTTCACGGCATTGACGGTTTCGGCGGCGCTGGAAAGCGGTTCGCCCCACAGCGCAAACACGTCTGCTTGCTTTCCGGCCACGCGGATTGCGTCTTCAGAGGACCCGCCAAAGAACACCGGCAGAGTTTTATTGAAGGGTTTGATGGCAGAGAAAGCGTTGTCGGCCTGATAAAATTCGCCCTGATGGTCGAAGCCCTTTTCTGAATACCAACTCTTTTTCAGCACATCAATGTACTCATCGGTGCGGGCATAGCGCCCGGATTTCGGCACAAAATCGCCATCCCTGCGCTGTTCGGCATCGCTGCCTCCACTGATGATATGCACCGCCAGTCGCCCATCCAGCAGATGATCCAGCGTGGCGAGCTTACGGGCGGCTAATGTAGGGGAGACAAAGCCGGGACGGTGGGCCAGCAGGAAATGAATGCGCGAGGTATTAGCGCCCGCATGGGCTGTCACCAGAAAGGCATCTGGCTGATCCGACGCGTAGGCGACCAGAACGCGGTCAAAACCGGCCTCCTCGTGGGCCTTGGCGAATTCGGCGATATATTTTTTATCAAAAATCGGACCAGTGGCCGGGATGATCTCGGACGCTAAACGATGGCCGATCATCCCAATAAATTGCACACTCATGGGCTGTCACTCCTGGAGTCAACGGGGTGCCAGCGGAAAACCGATGGCAGGAGCGTTCTACCATAACCAGCCTTTTACTATGTTAGAAATTAATTTTTAACATAAGCTAATATAAAAAATGCGCATTAAAGCTTTTATTCGATTTAAGGCAATTGACTTACTGGTGAGGAAGATTGGCCGCCAGCGGAGCCAGATCCAGCCCATGTGCAATGGCGGCAGCAAACGCATCAATGGCCGGGATCTGACTGGCAGGCACGTTGGGATAGACCAGCCACAGCTGGCTGCGTGGGGCGAAATCCTGTAGCGAATAAATTTGCAGCAACGGGCGCAGGGCGTGGCGCTCAACCAGTGCGCGCGGCATCAGGCCTAAACCGCGACCTTCGGCGATCAGCGACAGTTGTAGCGTCACGCCAAAAGCTTCCAGATTTAGCAATAACGGCAGACCCTGCTCGGTCAGCGCCCGTTGCAGTGCCGCGCGGAAACCACATCCTTCAGGATTTAAAATCCAGCCACGTTGATAACCCTCTTCCAGCCTTTTCAGCGCAGGCACCGTCGGATCATTCGGGCCGACTACCACCAGATCCACCGAGCCCAGCGCCTGACTCTCCAGCCCGACGGGAAATTGTTTACTGGCGGGAAAGAGCACCACGGCGGCTTCCAGCTCCTGACGCTGTACGCGCAGCAACAACTCTTCACCCCAGCCGCTGGAGAGGCGTGGCTGAATTTGCGGGAAATCAGAGGAGAGCATTTTCAGTGCGGGCAGCAGGCTGGTTTCGCTCAAGCTTTGGGGAACTGCCAGACGCAGCAGGCCAGACGGTGGCGTGTCTGCCGCCACCAGGTCGTTGAGGGCTTCAACCTCGCGCAGAATATTGCGACATTGCTGGAATACGCGTTTACCCATCAGCGTTGGTTTTAGCGGTTTGGTTTGCCGGTTGAGCAGCGGTAAACCCAGAGATTCCTCGAAATTTTGTACGCGTCGCGTGATGGCTGGCTGAGTCAGTCCCAGCTCCTCTGCCGCCAGACGGGTAGATTGCAGGCGGATCACCGCGACGAACGCGGTCAGGTCTTCAATTTTCATCAGCAAAAGGGGTCTCTATCAATAACGCCATGTGCGGCATCCATAAAGGGAGCATAAAACAATTCGCGCAGCGAAGCCGTAATGCGCAGCACATTTTTATGTGTAATTTGCATATTAGCTTATCCATAAAATGAATTTTGGTTGAGTGAGGCCAATGCTAGCCTGCGTTGAAGCCCATCTTACGGAGCAGATATGACAGCCTTACATGACCCTTCATTACATTTTTCGCCGCTGCGCGATTTTTGGCCTCACTGACCCGGCTGGTTGAAGCCACGCAGGGTGAAGGGGAGATTCTGGCGCAGGGCGCTGAACTGCTGGGTAAATTGGTCGCCCGCGATGTGTGGCTACCTGATGAATACGCGCAGCCGCACCCGGAGCACTACCAGCAGTACCTGCTATACGCCGATCCATTATCACGGTTTTCCGTCGTGAGTTTTGTCTGGGGACCAGGGCAGAAAACACCGGTGCATGACCATCGCGTCTGGGGGTTGATCGGCATGTTACGCGGCGCGGAGATCAGCCAGAGCTTTGAGTTCAGTGCGTCGGGTGAACTGCACGCAGCGGGTGAGGCCATCCACCTGACGCCGGGCAGCGTGGAGAAGATTTCCCCCGCACAGCAGGATATTCATCAGGTCAGCAATACATACAGCGACCGCGTTTCCATCAGTATTCACGTGTATGGCGGCAATATTGGCGCAGTGTCCCGTGCCGTTTACCTGCCGGACGGCCAGCAAAAAGCCTTTATCTCCGGCTATTCCAATCTGTCTCTTCCCAATATCTGGGACCTGTCGAAAGAGAACTCTCATGTCTGAATCTTTATTGAATCGTTCGCTGAATTGCGCTGGCGTGCCGCTGCGTCATGTCGCGCAGTTACAGGATACGCTGCGAAACGGCGGTGAAGTGGCGCTGATTGACCTGCGGGAAGAGGCTGTTTTCGCCACCGGCCACCCACTGTTTGCGGTGAATTTGGCACTGTCGAAACTGGAAATCGAAGTACTGGACCGCCTGCCACGCCGCAACGTGCCAATCACGTTGTATGACAACGGCGAGTTCTGGGACGCCGCGCAGGGGATCCGTAAAACTACCCGCGCCGTGGCAATATTGCAGGCGCTGGGGTATGCCAATATTGCGTTACTGGCAAGCGATCTTGCTGGCTGGAAAGAGGCGGGGGGCGAGCTGTTTATTGATGTCAACGCCCCCTGTAAAGCCTTCGGCGAATGGGTAGAACATCACTACCACACGCCTTCCTTCAGCGCCGAACAGGTTAAGGCGTTGCAGGCACAAAACGCCAACATTGCCATTCTCGACGTGCGGCGCTTTGATGAATTCACCACCATGAGCATTCCTGCTGGCATAAGCTTGCCGGGCGGCGAACTGGTTCTGCGCCTGCGCGATGCAGTACCGGATCGACAGACTCAGGTCATCATTAACTGTGCAGGGCGTACCCGTAGCATTATCGGCACGCAGTCACTGATTAACGCTGGTATTCCCAATCCGGTTGCTGCTTTGCGCAACGGCACGATTGGCTGGACGTTGGCCAATCAAGAATTGGTCCAGCAGCAGCAGGCCAGCTTTCCACCTCTCAGTGAGGCATCACGTCAGGCCGTCGCAGACAACAGCAGGGCGCTGGCACACCGGGCTGGCGTTACGCGCATCTCGCCAGAGCAGTTAGCGACATGGCAGCAGGACCGTACTCGTACGCTGTACTTGTTTGATGTCCGCACGGCGGACGAGTTTGCCGCTGGCCACATTGATGGTGCCCGTCATGTACCGGGCGGGCAGCTGATTCAGGAGACCGATCATTACGCCAGCGTGCGCGGAGCGCGCATCGTGCTGAGTGATCATCAAAGCGTGCGGGCTGAGATGGCCGCCTCATGGCTGGCCCAGATGAACTGGGAGGTCGCGGTACTTGATGCACCATCGTCAGCCTATCGTGTACCTGGCAACGGGAGCGCCAACGTGGCGGCAGCTCCGGCGGTAGAAGAGGTGACACCACAACAACTGCGTGGCTGGCTGGCCGAAGGGGATACGGGTGTGATCGACCTGACGACCAGCGCCAATTTCCGCCTGCGCAGGATCCCCGGAGCACTCTGGACCACCCGCGCCAATATCGCGCAAGTCCTGCGCCAGCACCCTGCGGTAAAACGCTGGGTCGTCACCTGTACCAGCGGTCTGCTGGCCCGTTATGCGGTCACTGAGGTGGCTGAACTCACCGGACTGCCTGCTTATTTACTGCAAAAAGGGACTCTGGGTTGGATTGACGCCAGTCTGGCGCTGGAACATGGGGATTCGGCCTGGATTGAAAATGCGCAGGATCGCTACCGCCGCCCCTATGAGGGCACGGATATCAGCCCACAGGCGATGCAAGATTATCTGGACTGGGAATATGGACTGGTGGCACAGCTGGAAAGAGACGGAACCCACGGGTTCAAACTATTGCAGTAATGAGGCGGGAAGTGTGGAGGGGCTCAGCAACCTGCTGAGCCCGTTTTTAATCTTTTAACGACGGCCGCGTGGGTGCGTTCTGGCGGTCCAGTCATAAGTCGCAGATGTACTTGGAACAGCTTTAGCACGGCGCTTTTCTGCACGAGCTTTGGCGGCAACTTTCTCTTTCTCTTCCATGAGTTTGTCGATGTAGTTGTCTTTAATCCGGTTGGTTTCGGAGTTGGTCAGGTCGCGCCCCTGAGCTTTACGGCTCTGATCAAGCAGTGTTTTAAGCTCGCGCTGTTCGCTTTCCGTCATATCTTGCTGAGTCAATCTTTTCATTTACGGGCATCCGTGTGAGGAAAGTGTCATCCAGTGTAGCCGTTTTCAGCTAAAAAACTCAGTGATAACGCGTTAATCCGCCAACTTGATGCCAAAATTGTTGAAAGCAATCTTTTATTGAGCACATCCCGCAAGGCCGTGTGATAAACCTTCAGCTATAAGTTTTACTTATTTTCCAATTTTATGACGCAGGCATATTCTTTCTTTTAATAAAGAAAACCTTACCCTGATGAGAGAAATAATCATGTCTGTTTCACTGCGTGACACGATCACGCTTCACGATGCAAGCATTGCCGATATGGTGCAAATCCAGGTGATTTACGCCCATCATGTGATCCATGGAATTGCCTCTTTTGAAACAGAACCGCCTACGCTGGAGGAGATGCTATCGCGGCGCGAAAATATCCTCAGCAAAGGACTGCCTTATCTGGTTGCCAAACGGGGGGAGCAGGTGTTGGGCTACAGCTATCTGGCACCTTACCGCCCACGTTATGCCTATCGGTTTACCTGCGAAGGCTCGGTGTACATCGCCGAGGAAGAACAGGGGCAGGGAATAGGTAAACGGCTGATGCAGGAGGCCATTAAACGTGCAACGCGTGGAGGCTGGCGGCAGATGATAGCCAACGTGGGCAATAGCAGTAATTTTGGGTCAATAAAACTGCACGAATCGCTGGGATTTGAAATCGTCGGCACCCTTAAAAGCGTAGGCTTCAAGCATGGCCGTTGGATTGACACCGTCTTGATGCAACTTGAGTTGGGAGACGGCGACATTACATTGCCGGGTAATTGCGGAAATTAACGATAATCATTATCATCTTAAGTCTGTTCACTGGATTTTGAGACGTTATGCGTATTTCCTGCCGGATGCTGTTACTTGCCAGTCTGCTCGCCCCCGGATTGGCACAAGCCAAAACAGTCACTGACCTGTTTGACCGTACTGTTGACGTCCCGGATAACCCCCAGCGTATTGTGCTTGGTGAGAGCCGTATGCTCTATACGTTGGGTCTGGTGCGTGACGGTGATCCGGCTAAAGACGTCGTGGGATGGCCGGGCGATATGCAAAATCTTGACCCGCAAAGCTGGCAACTCTATATCAATGCTTTCCCTGCCATTGCCAAGATCCCCCAGTTTGGCAAAAACAACTTTACCCAGATGAACCCGGAAAAAGTCATCGCGCTGCATCCGGACCTGGTGATCCTACCGCGTTACGCTAAACAACCCGCCGATCACGACCAGATGCTGGACAGCCTGACCCGGGCTGGCATTCCGGTGATCTACGTCGATCTGCGCGTGGATCAGATTAACAACACTGTGCCGAGCGTCAGACTGCTGGGTGAAGTGCTGAATAATCCGCAAAAAGCCGAACGCTTTATCACGTTCTATCAGCAACATATGGACCGGGTAAAAGAGCGTGTTGCGCAGTATCAGGGCAAGAAACCCCGCGTGATGTTGCAGTTACAGCCGGGACGGCGTGAGGGTTGTTGCACCACGGTCTCTCACGGCAATCTCGCTGATCTACTTAGTTTTGCCGGTGGGGATAATATTGCTCACGGTGCTTTTAAAAGTGTCTATGGGGAAATGAACCCTGAAGCGGTCATTGCCGCCAATCCTGATGTTTATATCAGTACCGGTATGGGCAGTCCACAGGGGAATCCGGCAACGGAAATCATGCTGGGGCCTTTGGTTTCGGCCGTTCAGGCTCAGGGGAGTTTCCGGCTGGTCATGGACAAACAACCGCTGCTTTCCCATTTAAAAGCGGTCAGGGAAGGGCGCGCTTATGCGGTCTGGCATAACTTCTACCTCAGCCCGTACCATATGGTCGATGTTGAGGTGTTTGCTAAAGCAATGTATCCGCAACTGTTTAAAGATGTCGATCCTCAGCAAACCGTTAAAGAGATTTACACGCAGTTCCTGCCCGTTCCCTTTAGTGGCACTTATTGGACTCAGTTGCCTGCGACCAAAAATATTCCTGGTTTATAATATCGTTGGTTAAGTTAACAGAAAGAGGTCGTATGAAACGGTTGTCATTTGTACTGGTCATAGGGGCGCTATTGCTTTCTCGCGGGACGATGGCTTCCAGTCAGGATGCCTGGGCTCAACATGATGCTGACGTAAAGGCCGCATGTGTTAAAGCCAGCGGTTTGAAAAATGCCAAACCGCTGGGGGATATTGTACTTTTTGAGGATAACGTCGGCTCAGCACTGCTGCTTGAAGGCATCTATCCTGGTAAAAATATGAAGCATCAGCGTGGGCGTAAGCTCTGTCTTTATGAGAGAACCGCAGGACATAAAGTCCATGTTACCGACGCTGATACCCTGATTGTGAATAAATAATAGCGCGTCAGAAGTCCACTACCGCCGATAACACCACATTGCGTGGTTCGCCTTCAATGACGCGCAAATTCCCGGCACTGGACGAATAATATTCCTTATCGAACAGGTTATTCACATTCAGTTTGAGCTGAGTATGCTTGCCCAACAGCGTGCTGTCCCAAGCAATAAATGCATCGGCTACGGTATAAGACGGCATGGTGAAACTGTTTTCTGGATCCCCGGCGCGGCTGCCGACATAACGTGCCCCGCCGCCGATGCGCACATCACCCGGTAGCGGTACCCAGCGCAGAGTATGGCTCAGATAGAGCCCCCCCATCTGGGTGGGGGCATTCACCAGCCGGTTGCCGACGTTATCCTGATTCACATTGTCCTGCGTGATTTCAGTTTTGTCGTAGCTGTAGTTGGCGCTGACGCTCCAGTCAGTGGCTATCTCGCCATTGACTTCGAGTTCAACACCCGTTGATCGTGCCTTCGGGATACTGCGTGTCACACCGTTGATAAATACCGACATATCCTTTTCATCGATGCGATACAGCGCCAGCGTGGCGTCTACTCGCGGTGAGACCTGCCATTTTGTTCCGACTTCATAGGTCGTACCCAACTCTGGTTGCGCCACGTTGCCATCGTCATCGGTGTCGGTTGATGGTGTAAACGAGCGGCTGAAGTTGCCATAAAACGACAGGTCCTGTGTCAGCTTATAGACCAGCCCGAGTTGTGGCAGGAATTTAGTGTCGGTGTCGTCAAGCGTTTGCGTCGGGTTAACAAACCCGTAGGAGGATTTCTGGTTATATTGCTGATAACGGCCGCCAACCACACCGATCCACTGGTCGGTGAAGTGAATACTGTCTTTTATATAGACCGATTTATTGAAAAGGGTATTGCGCAGGTTACTTAACTTGTCGTTATAGGTGCTGCTGTCCGTTGTCGGTGACAGACCATACACCGGGTTATACATATTGAACTGACTATTCACCTTGCCGCGATACGAGTACTGCTTATAGGTCTCATTCTTCTCATAATCCACGCCGAGCAACAGGTCATGGGTCATGCCGAAGATTTCGGGATTGCCAATCCAGTCCCACGCGGTGTAGTCGGTCTGATGATTGAAACCGCGGTTGGCATCGGCGCGGCGTGTGACTGCACCAGTGGTGGTATTGATGGCCGTCGCCCGCACTTCGTTGCTGTCATAGCGGCGTTGCATCCAGGCGTAGGTCAGGCGGGTTTTCCACTCCGGACTCACTTCATATTCCCAGGTGGTATTCAGGCGCTTATTCTTGCCCCAGGCATGATTAGCCAGTTCGTCAAGACGGCGCTCGTAAGGAATATTGATGGGCTTACCGTCAATAAACGCGGTGCCGCGATCGTAGGGAATATCGTATTTGTACTCCTGATAGCTGATGTTGAAGCTGGCCTTTTCCCCGAACCAACTGAGAGAAGGGGCGAGCAAGGTATGCTGGTCCTTACCAAAGTTACGCCAATAATCCTCAGACTGTCTTTCAGCGATCATGCGAAATGCAAACCCATTCCCCAGCGGGCCGGTGACATCCATTGCACCACTCCCGCCGCCAAATCCCCCGGTGCTGCCGCTAACCTGGGTATTCCAGTCATACTGCGGTTTCTTACTGATGATATTGATCACGCCGCCAGGGTTTTGGATCCCGTACAGCAGCGAGGCAGACCCCTTGAGTACTTCGATATGGTCGGTGGTGGCGTTAAATCCCAGACCCTGGTTGCTACGTACGCCGTCGAGTAAAATTGATCCATCACTGTTGGCACCAAAACCCCGTTTTACGAAGCCATCTTCGGTGCCCCCCAGGGTATTGCCCTGGGTCACGCCGCTGACAAACTTCATCGCATCGTTGAGGGATGTCATCTGATAATCGTTGATCATCGATGATGTCACCACGCTGACCGACTGTGGGGTATCAATAAGGGGGGGATCGCCTTTACTGGCGGTTGAGGATTGGCTGGCACCGTAGTCAGTGGCGTAGGACGAATTGTCGTCAGCGGTAACGGTCAGCGTCTCCGCCTGCGGTGCGGACTCCGTCGCCGCCAGCAGCGGTGAACAGTTGAGGATTGCCAGCGCCAGTACGGATTTTTTTAACCCGCTCGTGGCGATGTTTTGATTTTTTCTCATAGATACGTGAACTTTCCCTGAAAATGCAAATAATAACGATTTGCATTCTAATTAAGAATTTCACGATGGGAAGGGAAATTTTGGCTTTTTGGAAAAGCCTTTAAAATTTTTACTTCAAATTCAAAACCGTGGGCTCGCCGTCCAAACCGACCTTGAGGTCAAAACCTTGGGCCTGCTGCACAAATCCGCCCAAAAGGAGGCATAAACGTGCCTCCTCTTGGAACTCCTGCGTTTTTCTCTGAGACACCGACAGCTTCGCCGCTGGCAGGGCACATGTTTCAGCCGCTTCCGTTCACGGCGCAAAATATCACGGCTCCGCCGTCCCCGTATTTCGGGCTTACTCGGCCTTTAGCCTCGCCCTACGGGCCGTCGCGGTGCGATGTTGTCTCGCTTCGCTCGGCTGAGCCACCGGTCTCGAACCTCTCATCCGATGCCATTTTTGACTGCGCCTTAGCGGCTATGTGGGTCGAAAGATGAAAACCAAAAGATAACAACCAATCTGGTTTTGAATTTTAAATAGCTTTGGCCGCATTAAAAAATGCCGCCGGAGGAGAGGCGCAAAACCGCGTGTCTTTTTACGCGGGTTGAAGCCCGAGCGGAGGGAACCGCAACGCGGCGGGATTTTGCGGCTATCACTTTCGTGCCTGAAACACGGCCATTGTGACCCGCGCAGCTGCTGTTTTTAAAAAGGCGCAGGAGTCCAGAGGGGCACCGCTTAGGGCCCCTCTGGGCCAGCGTGGGCGGCGAGCCCACGGTTTTGAAGTTGAAAGAAGAATAAAGATTTAAGCAGGTATGGGCAGCCGCCCATGACTCACAGCAGTTAATCGACCGTCGAATACTTGATGTAATGATTTGTGCAGTTAAAATTCCCCACGTAATGCAATTCACCGTCGGGTCCTTTGGCGCTGAAAGGCACGCGGTAGGTCCCCTGATCCTCTTTCACGTCTTCTTTAACGAAAGACAGGATGGGCACAGCGGTGCCGATGTTGTCTTTATCGTTGCCCCAGTTGGGAATGCGGTTTTGCATAAAATCAACGGTCACACTGTCAATGGCGTTTTGCGGGGTGATCTTGGCACAGGCACCTGGCGTGGTGCGCTGCATCCACATCGGGTAGACGTACACTGACCCTAACATCACGATCATGATGACAAAAATGGCTGAAATCATACCGATAAGTATTACTTTGCTCTTATTACCGACCACGTTCTCTCCTGAGCAGCCCGCATTGATTGATGGACCGCATTGTTAATTCGATGTAAATCATAACGCCCCAACCGTGCATGTTACGATAGAACGTGATCTATGATCCATTTTCACTTTAACCAGAGGAGATATTTATGAGTCAACAACCCACAGTTGCGGTGCTTGGTCTGGGCGCGATGGGGCATGCTTTTGCTGTCAACCTGTTGAAGAATGGCTTCGAAACCCACGTCTGGAACCGCACCGCGTCCCGTGGCGAGGATCTGGTTAAAGCCGGAGCGCTGCAGGGCAAAACTGCGCGGGAAACCGTTGAAGGCGTTGACGTGGTGATCACCATGCTGACCGATGGTAAAACCACCCAGACCGTGTTTGAAGGTGATGACGGTCTGCTGGCCGGACTTAAAAAAGGTGCAGTAATTGCGCAGATGGGAACGCTTGGCGTGGACGCCACGGAGGCTCTGATTGCCTTGGTTAAACAGCAACGCCCGGACGCAGTATTTATCGATGCCCCAGTGTCAGGCACCAAAACGCCCGCTGAAAATGCGCAGATCGTCGTGCTGGCCAGCGGTGACCGCGCTGCTGCCGCTAACGTTGAACCGGTTTTTACCGCGATTTCTAAAGGCGTGAAATGGCTGGGTGAAGCGGGTAGGGCATCAAAAATGAAGCTGGTGGTCAATGCCTGGCTGATTTCTATGATGGAAGGCATTGCAGAAAGTGCTCAACTGGCTGATGAGTTAGGGTTCAGCACCGACGATTTGTGGGACGTGCTGGAAGGCGGCCCATTAGCCGCGCCTTATATTAAAGGCAAAATGGAGATGTTCAAAAGCGGCGACTACACGCCGCAGATGCATCTGACCTGGGCACTGAAAGATATCAATCTGGCGCTTAAAGCGGGTGAAAACTGTCAATTACCCATCATGAAACGGATCAGCGAAACCTGGCAAAGTGCTGTTGATGCCGGTTATGGCGGGCAGGATCTCAGTGTGGTATACCGCTACTTAGGCAGTAAATAAAAGAACGGTCTCATCTCGCCCCCTGCAAAAGGGGGCTATCATAATACCTCCGCCAGCAGCCCGGAGGTGATTCTGTAAGGGGCGAAGCCCTCTCGCTAAACAGGTATCCCATCCTCCGACCTCAACGGGCCGTATTGCTAAATGTGCCCATTGCGGAAACTGAGTTGAAATAAGTTGATGTACCTGATTTTCGCTGACTTCCATGGGACCATTATCCTAATTATCACGTGCGTCTTATAGATCTCTATTCTACCCGATACGGCTAATCGAAGATCGATTAAGCCCTGATAATGTTATGTCATATTAAAATGACTGCGTTGCTCCTGCCAGTGAGTGACGAGACAGCGTGAAATTCACTCAGGACGATAGAGGGTCTTAGTCATTAATCGCAAAACGTCATCTGCTCATTGAATAAAGCCCGCTTTCGAACACTTTCGTTTTTATAAACACAATTAAAATCATGTTGTTATAATATCGCCCCTCATGGGATTCCTCATGGATCCCTCTATTTAAAATAACGTCATATCTTAGTTCTTTTAAATATTAGAGAGCCGACTTACGCCAGTGTTAGCGTTAATTTATGACTCCATTCTGGAGACGATACATTGCAAATGTATTAGGAATTATTTGGAGAATTTTATGAGCAGCATTCCTTTAATTGATTTCACGCTATTTTCCGAAGAGGGTGAAAGCCGTGAGACGTTCCTGCTGCAACTGCGTACAGCGGCGAGGGATATCGGTTTTTTTTACCTGAAGGGTCACGGCATTGATAAACAACTGCTGAGCGATGTGCAGCAGGCTTCCCGCGCCTTTTTTGCCCTGCCGGAGGAGCAGAAACTGGCGGTGGGCATGATCAACTCCCCACACTTTCGCGGCTATAACCGGGCGGCGTCAGAAATAACCCGCGGTCAGCCGGACTGGCGCGAACAGTTTGATCTGGGCGCTGAGCGCCAGCCTTTACCGCTGGAAGCCAAAACGCCGGGCTGGGCCAGATTGCAGGGGCCGAACCAGTGGCCGGAATCTTTGCCGGAACTGCGCCCGCTGCTGCTGCGCTGGCAGCAGGAGATGACGCAAATGTCGTTGCGCCTGCTGCGTGCCTTTGCGCTGGCATTGGAATTGCCGGAGAAAACCTTCGACCCGCTCTATGGCGATAAACCCAATGAACATATCAAACTGATCCGCTATCCCGGCCAACGCGAAGGTCAGAGCGGGCAGGGTGTCGGCGCACACAAAGACTCCGGTTTCCTGAGCTTCCTGCTACAGGATCATCAGCGCGGTTTGCAGGTGGAAGTTGAAGAGGGCCAATGGGTGGATGCCCTGCCGCTGGAAGATACGCTGGTGGTGAATATCGGCGAACTGCTGGAGCTGGCGACCAACGGCTATCTGAGGGCCACCGTGCACCGCGTGGCGTCACCACCGGCCGGAGAGGAACGCCTGTCGCTAGCCTTTTTCCTTGGCGCACAGCTCGACGCCGTGGTGCCGCTGTTTCCGTTACCGGCAGAACTGGCCCGTGACGCGCGCGGTCCGGCCAGCGATCCGCTCAACCCCTTATTCCGTGATGTGGGCTTTAACTACCTGAAAGGCCGCCTGCGCTCACATCCTGACGTGGCTCAGCGCTACTACGCCGACCTTCTGACCGCCACGGCCTGATGCACTTTTTCGTTACACGCTCGTTCCGTCACACCATAAAACAACAATCCTAAGGGTTCTCTATGCTGAAAAATGTGGTTGCAGGTTGGTCTCTTTCCCCGTCGATTATCGGGCGTTTCTCCGCAGCAGCAGTGTTGGTTGCGTCAGTGTCGGCCTTTGCTGCCGAACCTTTGCGGGTTGCCGCTGACCCGGTGCCGCATGCTGAAATTCTGGCTTACGTGCAGAAAATCGATCCCAGTCTGGATCTGAAAATCATCGAAATCCCTAACGGCGTGAACTCCAACGAACTGCTGGCGCACGGCGACGTGGATGCCAACTACTTCCAACATCTGCCCTATCTGCGTTCACAGGAACAGGCGTTGGGTGTGAAGTTTGCCGTGGCCGCCAATGTGCACATTGAGCCGCTGGGGGTCTATTCGAGCAAATACAAAAGCTACAAAGAGGTGCCGGATAACGGCAAAGTGGCGGTGCCTAATAACGTCACTAACCTGAGCCGCGCGCTCTATCTGCTGCGCGATCAGGGGCTGATCACCCTTAAACCGGGCTTCGATGACCCGGCTAAAGATCAGGCCACGCCAAAAGACATTGCAGACAACCCGAAACACCTGAAGATCATCGAGATTGAGTCACCGCAAATTCCGCGTTCGCTCGATGACGTTGATCTGGCCGTGATCAACGGCAACTACGCGCTGGAAGCCGGGCTGAGTCCGGCCAAAGATGCGCTGGGCCTGGAAAAAGCCAAAGGCAATCCTTACGCCAATATTCTGGTCACCAGCGAAAAACTGGCGTCTGACCCGCGTATTAAGCAACTGGCCAAAGATCTGGAGTCGCCGGAAGTGGCGAAATTCATCACTGACAAATATCAGGGCTCGGTGATCCCGGTCTCCGCGGCAGGCGATAAATCATGATAGTGGCCGAACATCTGACCCGGCAGTACCCAGGACAGGGCGCTCCGGCGTTACAGGATGTCTCTCTGACCATCAACGACGGTGCGGTGTTCGGCATTATTGGCCGCAGCGGTGCAGGGAAAAGCACCTTGATCCGCTGTCTGAATTTACTGGAACGGCCCGATTCGGGCCGTATTCTGGTAGACGGACGGGACCTCACGCAGCTCAGCGACAAAGAGCTGCGGTTGCAGCGTCAGCGTATCGGCATGATCTTTCAAAATTTCAATCTGCTGCATGCACGCAACGTGAGCGATAACGTTGCAGTGCCGTTGCAAATTGCCGGCGTGGGCCGCAACGAGCGTAAAAAGCGCGTCGCGGACCTGCTGGACTTAGTGGGCCTCAGCGACAAGGCCCACGCCTTTCCCTCGCAACTTTCCGGCGGCCAGAAGCAACGCGTCGGCATCGCCCGTGCGCTGGCGGCGCGGCCCAGCTATCTGTTATCGGATGAAGCGACCAGCGCGCTGGACCCGGAAACCACCGAGTCGATTCTGGCCCTGTTGCGTAGCATTAACCAGCAACTCGGATTGACCATTGTGCTCATCACCCATGAGCTCAACGTGGTGAAATCTATCTGTGACCACGCGGCGCTCCTGTCAGGTGGAAAATTGCAGGAGAGTGGGCCGATAGCTCAGCTGCTGGCGAACCCGAACTCGCTGCTCGGCAAAGCGTTGATGCCTGACTGTGGTTTACCTGAGCTGCCAGCAAACCCTCTGTTGCCAGTGGCTGAACTGACCTTTTACGACATTCTGCTGGCTTCGCCGGTGCTCAGTTCGCTGGCGCAGGTACATGGTGTGGGGGTGACGTTATTTGGCGGCGGGGTGGAGTCAATTGCCGGTCAGCGGGTGGGCCGTTTACGGGTGGGCTTCCAGCCCCCGATGGGCGGTGTGGATCTGTCTGAAGTGATGCTGTTTCTGAATCAGCGGGGAGTGAAAGCCGAATGGGTATAAGAAACAGTTTGTCGTGGGATGAACTCTACGCGCTGGTGCTCAATGCCACCGGCGAAACGCTCTATATGGTGACGCTGGCGACCTTTTTTACGCTGCTGGTCGGTTTACCGCTTGGCGTGGTGTTGTTTATTAGCCGTCGACACGGGTTAACCCCGTTACCTAAACTGAGCGCCGCGCTGGGCACGGTGGTCAATATTGGCCGCTCGCTGCCTTTTGTGGTGCTGTTGATTGCCCTTATTCCGCTGACCCGGCTGATTGTGGGTACTACGCTCGGCAGTACCGCCGCCGTGGTGCCTATCACGCTGGGGGCGATCCCGTTCTTTGCGCGCATTGTCGAGAATGCGCTGGATGAAGTGGATAAAGGCCGCATCGAAGCTATCCAGGCGATGGGGGGCGGGTTGCGTTACGTGATTTTCACCGTGCTGTTGCCCGAGGCACTGCCCGCGCTGCTGGCGGGGCTGACGCTGACCATCGTTATGCTGATTGGATTCTCGTCGATGGCGGGCGTGATTGGCGGCGGCGGGCTCGGTGATCTGGCGATCCGCTACGGTTATCAGCGTTTCAACAATCAGGTGATGGTTGCCACCATCGTGGTACTCGTGGTGATGGTGCAAATCATCCAGATGCTCGGCGACCGGGTCGTCAGGGTGCTGGCACACCGGCGCTGATTTTCACTCTCTTACCGCAGTATTCACGTTAACCACCGCCGACATCCCCGGCCGCAGCTGTTTGCTTTGCGGCTGGTTATGATCAATCTCAATTCTGACCGCAATACGCTGTGAAATCTTAGTGAAATTCCCGGTGGCGTTATCGGCTTTCAGCACGCTGAATTCAGAGCCCGTCGCCGGGGAAATCCGCGAGATATGCCCTTTGAATTTATGATCGTTTAGCGCATCTATCGTAAACGTCACCGGCATCCCGGTGACCATTTCAGACAACTGGCGCTCCTTGAAATTGGCATTCACCCATACGGTTTCCGGCGTCACCGAGGTCAGCAGGGTACCCGCTGACACATACTGTCCGGCACGGCCGCTGACTTCACCGAGCTGGCCGTCGGCCGGGGAAATAATGTGCGTATGTTGCAGGTTGATGCGTGCCACCGCGACTTTGGCCTGTGCGGACTTTAAGGCGGCCTGCAACGACGCCTTGCCCGCATCAATCAGGGCCAGATCCTGGCGGGCGATATTGACGGAGGCTCTGGCTTTCGCCACTTCCGCCTGCGCTTTGAGCTGGGCGGCGCGCACTTCATCGCCGGTGGTTTTCGCCACCACACCGCGGGCCAACAGTGGGCCATTACGGCTGGAGTCCAGCGCAGCTTTATTGGCCGAGGCCTGCGCGCTTTGCAATTGGGCTTCTGCCAGTTGCAGGCTGGCCGCGCCGGACGCCCGGTTCTGGCCGAAATTATCCAACGTGACCTGTTGCTGTGCTTCGGCGGCTTCCGCCTGCAACAACTCCTGACGATAAGTACTGTCATCGATCTCGAACAGCACGTCACCTTTCTTGACTGGCATAAAGTCCTGCACTTTTACGGCGGTGATATAGCCTGACACCTGCGGGCTAACCAGCGTCACATTACCGCGCACATAGGCGTTATCCGTAGTTTCCACCCGTGAGTTGAAAGGGAACAGCTGCCAGGTGTAGAGCACGATAAACACCCCGATAATACCCAGACACAGCACCGCGATAATGGACGGATAGCGGAATATATTTTTCATAAAAGTGATCACATCTCTGGATTAGGATTGAAAAAAATAAAATAAATCAGGCAGTCGAAGCGTCGCCCGCGTGTCTGGATGTGGTTATTTTTGCGGCTATTTTGGGTATCACAATATGCAGTGCCAACATGCTGAAACAGCCCCATGCCAGGTAAAACACCACCATAAACACGTCGTTGTAGGCCAATAATCCGGCCTGCTGGGTAACACTGAGACTCAGCCGCGCCAGCCCCTGCGCGTTCAGCTGCGAGCTGTCGCCAATCACCGGTTTCAGCGCCTGGCTGTAGTGCGCCACGCGTTCGGCAACGTATGGATTTTGCAGCGAAATTCCCTCGACCAACACGCTTGAGTGAAACTTCTCGCGCAGAATTTGAATCGTGCCGAGGAAGGCGCTGCCCACTTGGGCACCGATGTTTTGCGTGGTCAGAAACACCAGAATAAAGCTGATGATCTGGCTCTGGCCGAACTGCAACGCTCTCACAAACCCCAGCCACAGCGAGGTCGGCAGGAAAATGGCACCGGCAAAGGCAATCATTCCCTGGCTGATATAAAACTGCTCCGGCCCGGTTTCGACCGTCGAGTGAGCGTCCATCCAGGCCCCGGTAGCAATCAACACCATGGCGAACAGGTGGATGTAAACGATACGATCGGCACGGTGAATGATGCTCACGAACACCAGCCCGGCAAAGGTCATCGCCAGCACAATCCAAAACAGCGTCACCAGCTGGTCATTCTGTAAACCGACCAGCGTCAGAAAACCCACCATGCCGGTGGTTTGTTCGCTGAGCAACACGCGCACAAACAGCATCGAGCCGGTAAACATCAACATTTCGGGCGTCATCAGCCAGCGCAAATCGATGATCGGATTCTTGCGTTTCAGTTCCACCATAAAGGCCAGGGTCAACGTAATAATGCCGAGCACCAGCACGTCGCCCAGCCACGGTTTCTCAAACCACCAGTAATAGCGTCCCAGCGTCAGCACCACGGAAATACAGGCGACGGCGGTACCTATCAACGGATAACTCAGCCAGTCAATACGTTCAAACACGTTCACCCGCGGCGGGTGCGTCAGCGGCAGGATCCAGATGATCGTCAGACAGATCAAGGCCAGGCCTGACTCCAAAAACGCCAATTGATGCCAGTGGCCCAGATCCAGCAGATGCGGTGAAATAATGCGTGAAATTGGTTGAGCAATCTGGCTACCCGCCAGCCCGAGACAGAGCCCTGCGGTCAGTTTTTTGGCGGGTGGAAAGATTTCGAACATGTAGAAAATCGCCAGTGGACCGAGGGAGGCCATGGCAAAACCCATTACGGCACGCACTGCCACGGCGGTCGGGAAATCATGGGTGAAGACCTGCGCCAGCGACACAGCGGCAAAAAACAGCAGGCCATATTCGCCGAAGCGGCGCATACCAAATTGTGTACGGACCTTATAAAGCAAAATCGTGCCGGTGACGCTGGTCGCCGTATAGGCCGCGACCAGCCAATAGCTTTCAGTGGCGGTGATACCCAGTGAACCCTGAATGCCAGGCAGATTGGAGGCGACAAGATTAATGCCCAATCCCTGCGTCATTCCGATAATTAAAGACGCCATGGCATACACCACAATGCGCCACTTGGGAAAACGGCACAGCCAGGTGCTGACCTCGGCGGCGAAGGGATGATGGGGCGATGCAGGCACTGGTTGCGGCGTATCACCGGTCTCTGGATTGGGATCGGTTTGAGATGCTGGCGTTGATCCCGTTGTCATGAGTAAACCTTGTCCGTAAAAATGCGCCAGGTAATTACCCGGCTACATTGTAGCTAGCTACATACATGGCAACAATGTAAACAGAAGTGTCAAAGGTGTCCAGATCAATTATTCATTGAAGTGATTTTTACAGTCGTGAGTACTTATGAAATGAATGATTGCGAGAGGGGTGTGGCGGCTACATGGCCGCCAGCGTAGCGGCGATATTCGCCATGACCTGACGCGCCACAGCCACGTCTTTTTCAGGAATGCCCTGCATCACACGGATCAGGATCTCATCGGTCATTGAGCGGACTTCATTTGCCAGGGCCATACCGGTCTCAGTGAGCACGATATCTTTCGAGCGCCGGTCCTGTTCTCCGGGGCAGCGTTCCAGGTAACCCAGTGCCTGCAGACTGTCAAACAGACGAATGGCGGTCGGGTGTTCCACTTCCAGCAGTGCTGTAAGTTCGCCCTGCGGCAGACGGCCTTTCGCTGCCTCCAGGTGCAACAGCACCTGGCCGCGCGCCAGTGTCAAACCAATGGTTTTAAACCTCGCATCGCAATAGGTGCGTAACTGGCGTCCAATATGGATGGTTTCTGGTAAAAAACGCAGGGTTGGGGAGTGAGTGTCAGCGCGGCTGGAGGTGGTCACAAAATCCTCTCGTAAATAGTTTCAATCGGAAATGATTATGCCGCTCAGGGTAGCACGTCCTGCTAAGTGGCGGTCAACCTCTATTGGCAGGTGCGAAACCTGGAGCAAAACCCTGTGCTACAGTTAACGTTCGATATGCAAAACGACGTAAACCACGGGAGATGTTATGACCAGGGTCGCAATAGTGGGAGCTCACGGTCAAATTGGCCAGTTGATCATCAAACATTTGGTCGCGCAGGGAATGGACGCGATCGGTATTGTTCGCAAAGAGGAGCAGGTCCCCGCCATGAGGAAACTCGGTGCAGAACCTGTTCTGCTGGATATTGAAAATGCTACAGCAGACCAGTTAGCAAGTTGCCTGCTGGGTGCGGATGCTGTGGTTTTTGCTGCCGGAGCCGGAGGCGGTTCCAGCGCGGAACGTAAACGCACCGTTGATTTTGCCGGGTCAGTGCTGCTGGCTGAGGCGGCACAAAAAGCCGGAGTCCGACGCTATGTGCAAATCTCTGCCATCGGCGTTGATAATCCGCTTAAGTCCGATACCGATCCGGTGTGGAAAGCCTATGTGGAAGCCAAACGGGATGCCGATATCGAACTGCGTAAAAGCACGCTGGACTGGACAATTATCCGCCCCGGCCCGCTAACGGATGATCCTGCAACAGGATTGGTGACGCTGTCACCGAATGCCGGGCGGGGCGAGGTGACACGCGAAGACGTTGCGCTGGTGGTGGTCGCTGTATTACAGGCGCCGAACACCATCGGTCAGCAGTGGGAAATGCGCAACGGCGAGACGCCAATCCGTGATGCGGTGAGCCAATAATGGCGGCGGCCTGTGCTGACATCACCGCGCGGTGAAAGCAGACAGGCCGTCGGTCTGTGGCAGGAGAAAAGTGTAAAGCCTAAAGATGATTAACGTGTTTTCAGCGGTCTTTACGACGAATAAAGGCCACTGCGGAGCCCAGACACAATATATAACCCATAAATTCCGTCCCTTCCTCCACGATATTTTTCACCGCACGGACATATTCTCCCTGCATCACGACAGTCCAGATAGCGTTCATGCCAAACACCCGCGAAAACACCAGAATCAGAACCAGCCCGCACACCATATAGTGGCAAGCCGGATGGGCAAGAAAAGCGGAAACTCCGCGCCAGGTGGTCTTCGGCGTGAAAGCCGCCCAGACAATGCAGAAAATAGCCAGCAGGCTGGCAAAGTAGACCCAAGATCCCTGATGGAGCAGATCGAAAGCGGCGTCGAGTTCACGGATGAACATGCAACCGAAAAATCCGCCGATCAACGCCATACCTCCGCGTAAAGCGGGGTGGCGTTTCACCTGCCAGAAGAACAGGGCGCTGAGGGTAAACAGCACCATCTCTTGTAATATTTCGGTGGCAGAGATCTCGCCAACGTTGTCTTTGAGAACCGCGACGTCGAGATAAATAACCCCGACCACGGCAAAAGCCCCTGTGCACAACAATAAAAAATTCACCAAATGATTCAGCAATACCTGTTTCATACATTTCTCCCGTGTTTTGTTGATGACACTATTTCGTGACTACGGGTGTGACGAAAGCCGGGGAAGGATACGGAGGTGAATGATTCAGGTTTTGGCAAAGCGTGCGGCAATCATAGGGTTCAGTGATAATACGTGCTGTTTGTATCTATATTGTTGATTTATTGTTCCCGCCCCCGTTTTCAGCACTCAATCAGGTATTCGGCTTTAATGAGTGCATAACAGATCATTAGCAGATAGCCGGAAATTCAGCGTAGTGTTCAGTCAACTCTGGCAAAGACAGCGTCTGACGCTGGAAGACATCTCTGATGGAGACGTCGAGCTGCGCCAGACTCTGGCCAATTAGCGGGCAGTGATCACCGGTTTTTAGTGGCAAACCACGCTGGCGTCGCAGGATGCCAGCGTGACCACCATCTTATCTTCCAGCGCTTTAATCTGTGCTCCGGGAACCAGATAGTTATTGCTGATCATCGAAAACACCAGCGGTCTGCCGGTAGCCGAATCCACATAGCCACTGATCGACGAAACGCCGGTCAGGGATCCGGTTTTGGCGTATGCACGCCCGGCAGCTGGCGTATTGATCATGCGGTTACGCAAGGTTCCGCCCACCATCAATGCAGGTACACCGGCTACCGGCAGTGCGTTATGCCAGGCGTTAAACCACGGTTGTTTGCGAGCAACTAACAGCACCGCCGCCAGCTGTTCTGGCGTCACCTGATTCATACGCGACAACCCTGAACCATCAACCTGACGCAGTGCGTCGGTATTGATTCCCTGCTGCTGCAGGTATTTATGGAGGGTTTGCAGGCCTGACTCCCAGTCACCCTTTCCCTGCGCCTGACGGCCCATGGCCTTCGTCAGGATCTCACCATAGCTATTATTCGACAGCTTAAGGAAAGTCACAGCCAGCTCGGAAAGCGGGGCGGATATTTTACTGGCCAGCACCTCGGCGTTTGCAGGGGGGGCGGCCTTGCCGATGTCACCCCGCACGGTGATCCCATGTTCCTTGAGGGCGGCATATAACAACGCGCCGACCATCTGAGTAGGATCGTCCACCGTTATCTGTCGTGAGTAAGTTTCACCCTTCGCGGCAATCGTACCGCTCACCACAATTTGGTTGCTGCCCGCCCGCCGGTTGACGCTTAACGCTGTCGCATCGCCCGTGGTGGTGTTATTGATTAACGTGACGGCGTTCGTGGCGGGATACACGCTTATCACCGCGGGGGAAGTTTTGCTGGCACCGGGGCGCACCTCCACACGCACGACGTTAATGTCCCCTTCAGGATCAACGGTGTAATTCAGCGCAGAAATGGGTGCGGCGAAGGCGAAAAGTTCATCGTCCCAGCTCCAGCCCTGACCAAAAGGTACGCTGTCGAAGGCGCTGTCATCGAGCAGCAGACGCCCGTGAATTTGCCGGATACCCCGTTGCGCAAGCGAAGCCGCAAAGGCGTCCAGATCGGCAGGTTGCAGGGTCGGATCGCCGCTACCTTGTAAATAAATATCGCCATTCAGTTTGTCACCGCGCTGCGTACCGTTGGTCAGCAGGCGGGTGTCAAAACGGTAATCGGGTCCTAAAATCCCAAAAGCCGCCACTGACGTCAGTAGCTTCATGTTTGAAGCAGGCACCATACGCAGGTCACTGTGCGTCTGGTACAACACTTTACCGCTGTTGGCGTCACGTACGATCATTCCCGTTGACGCGCCCGCCAGCGCAGGTGCCGCGCCGACGGATATCAGCGCCTGGCTCAGCGTCTGGGCGTGATGCTGGCCCGTGCCTGAGGTCGCACATCCCGTCAGTGTCAGGATCACGGGCAGCAGCCATCCTGCTGTTTTCATGTTCTTGAATCCTTGTTGTTTGTTGAAATACATTCACTATTAAGCAGCGTCAGGAAATTCACCAGCAGCGGTGATGCAGGCCCGGCCCGCTGCAACATAAAGAGTTCAACGCAAGCTGAATGGTTTCCTGTCTGTAAAGGCAAAAATCGCACTCTGTCGTTGAAGGTCTGTCCTGCCAGAGATTCCGGCACCAATGCCACGCCAAAGCCACAGGACACTAACGCAATCAGCGTGCTGAGCTGCGCCGCTTCCTGCACAATTTTGGGGTAAAACCCTGCCTGAATGCAAAGCCCGAGCAACTGATGGTAATACCCGTCGCCCAGGCGTTCCGGCGTGAAGACAAAATCCTCCTGTGCTAACTGCCCTAAATCGATAGTTTTCTCTGCCGCCAGCCGGTGTTGCGCAGGCAGAGCCACCTGAATTTCTTCGGTTAAAAACAGCGCTGATGCGATCTCCTGCGGCATCAGCGCCGGTTTTCTCACAAATGCCAGATCGGTTTCACCCCGTTGTAACGCCTGAATTTGCAGGGCGGACGGCATCTCTTTAATCACCAGTTCCACTTGCGGGTAATTTTGTCTGAACTGCCGCAGCGGCTCCAGCAAGGTTGGATAGGCTGCCAGCGAAACCGAACTGAGGGTGAGTTTTCCTGCCTTTCCCCCGGCAATATTTCGCGCCTGACCGATCCCATCGTTCAATGCCTGCAACATGGCACCAGCGGTTTGCACGAAAGATCCCCCCGCTGGGGTCAGTTGCACGCCGCCCCGGTCACGGATAAACAGCGTCAGGCCGAGCTTCTCCTCCAATTGGCGGATAGCCACGCTCAACGGTGGCTGAGACATATGCAGTCGCAACGCCGCCCGATGGAAATTCAGCTCTTCGGCCACCACCAGAAACTGCTTTAGCACACGGGTTTCAATCATTCCCATTTTTCTCTCTGAGTTGGCATCAATACATTATGCGCAGGGTAAGCCGAGTTACTGATATTAATTTTATATCAGTTAGGCAGTTGAACGGTATTAACCATCGCGACGGCAGAGGGTTAACCTTGGGTTTTTATAGCGAGGTGATGGATGAATTTTACGAACAAAATTGCGGTGATCACCGGTGCGGGCCGGGGGCTGGGTCTGGCTTACGCGACTGAACTGGCAAGGCGTGGCGCAAAAGTGATACTGGCGGATGCAGGAACTGACAACAGCGGCGCGGGCAGCGATGCGTCGGTTGTACAGAATGCCGTGGCAACACTGGCGCGGCAGGGCTTTGAGGCGCTTGCCCATCATGGTGACTATGCGAATGAAGCCGACTGCCGGGAACTGATTGAGCAGGCGGTCGGCCGATTTGGCGGCCTCGATATTCTGATCCATAACGCGGGTTGGGTCGGTTACCAGCAGGTTGAGGAGACAGACCTGACCTTTGTCGATCGCGCACTGGGCATCAATTTATATGCGCCACTATGGCTGAGTAAATTCGCATGGCCACATCTTAAAAAATCCAGAGCTGCGCGTATGGTGCTGACCACGTCCGACCGCGCCATGTTTGCTGAGTACGCGCAGCCGGGTTTGTGCGCCTACGCGGCCGGAAAGATGGCGCAGGTTGGCATCATGAATGCGCTGGCGATGGAAGGGAAGCCTCACGGTATTCTGGTCAACGCCATTTCGCCAGTGGCGAAAACCCGCATGTGGGGCGTCAGTGGCAAACCGGACAATCTGACGGCAGAGTCGGTGGTACCCGGCGCACTGTTTCTGGCATCAGAAGATAGTCAGGAGAGCGGCGTGATCCTGCGCGCCAGCAACGGGCAATTTACCGGCTGCCGCTTCAACGAAAACAGCGGCGTGCATTACCCTCTGGCGCTGGCGCGCATCAAGGCCGCGAGTCCCGAAAGTGTCCGCGACCAGTGGCTGAACATCAGGGAGTATTAAGATGATGCAGACCATCCGGCCCCGCCATTTTTCAGCGGTGCAGGCCTGTCTGGGCGAAAGTCCGGTATGGGATGCCCCGAGCGGCACGCTGTTTTATATCGATATCACGGCGGGGGAGATCCACGCCATTCAGGGAAGCCAGCCACCCCGGCTGATTTACCGTTCAACCTGGAGAGTGGGAGCACTGGCCTTGACGTCAGACGGCAACCTGATCTTTACCGATGACCGGCAGGTGGCATTGTTTGATTTACAGCGTGAAAAGGTCACGGCCCGCAGTCCGCAAGTGAGCAGCGAGCCCTCGTTCAGATACAATGACGGCGCTTACGATCCGCAGGGACGGTTTATCACCGGTCTGATGGATGAAGCACATTCGTTAGGGTCCGGCAGCCTGCACGGGTACGGGGCAGATCTGCAAAAAAGCGTGTTACTGAGCGGCATCCCGCTTTAAAACCCATCAACGGCGGGCCTATCTGCGCAATCACCTCAGAGGCTGAAAGGGCGTCGAAGACCACAAAATCGGCATGGCAGCCAGGTGTCAGACCGTAGTCTTTTAGCCGCAGATATTAGGGCGTGTTTTTCATCTTTTTGCTGACGTTTATCGTATAAAGCGATGGCCCAGAAGGTGGCAGGAACCGCCGCTGTTATTTTCAGAATTGATAATTCAAACCTATGACGGCGGAGACATCACTGTAACCGGAACCGCCAATTTGTTGTCCGACGTTACTCCAGACATTCAGATGATGGTTGAGCTTGCCTTCGACGCCCAGTTTGATTTCACCTAGGTTGCGCGTTCCCGCTTGTTGAACGGGCTCATCATCCAGTGAGACCGCAGTTTGTTGGCTGTTGTAAATCCAGTTCGTTTCAATATAGGTGGTGAACAGTTTGCCCGTTCCGGCATCCTGCGCAGCGACGCCATCACGGGATAACTTAATACCCACGCGGCTTTGCAAATTATTGTTCCCCTCGGAAGTGATGCGCGTGCCGTTACTTTCGGTGTGGTCGTCAGCCTGTAAACCGTCCCAAATCAGCTGAGCTTGCGGTGTCAGGTAGAACGAGGCCGTGTTACCGGCATATACCGGAATACGGTAGCCTGATTCAACTGAGCCACTCATGCCGTTTATGTCGTAATTCTCGCCGGGGAGTTGGTCGCCATTCACGCGGGCGTTGAGCCAGCTGTACTGCAACCAGCTGTCAGCATAGGCACCTTCTTGCGTACGGCTGTTCTGATACCAGGTAGCGTAAACGCCGCTGCTGTAGCCATCGACTTGTCCTTTGGCGCTGTATCCACTGCGATTAGCATAAGTGTTGTTGTGGGCATTACCGTAGCCAAACATTAGCCCCAGCCCCAGACTATCATCAGAACCAAACTGGCCCTTAGCCAGTTCGCCGCCGCCCTGAATGACATAACGATTGGTCGAGGTATCGAGCTGGCCGCTGCCATCATAAAACCCATTGCGTGAGCCGGTCTGACGCAGCCACAGGCTGGAATTTTCAGCCCGTCCGGCGCGGTCTTCCAGACGCTGATTAAACAACGAACTTGCCGCCGCCAGGTTGGCGATATAGCTGCCTGCTTCAGGGCGGACCACCGCATTCTCAGGCGTTGGGACAGGGGTAGGCGGAATAGGGGGCGTGGGTGGAGAGGGTAATTGATTGCGTAAGTACCAGTTGCCGTTGGCCGCATCAGGCAGCCCTTTTTGCAGGAAGTAATCATAAGCGCCTGCGACTGCGCGGCCATCAAGGGTGAAACTTCCTGCGGATTCCCCCGCAACCGAGATAATTTCAATGCCATTGATGGTGGCAGCGCCACTTCCACCGGCATTGTTGATATGGACACGAGTATCACCACGGCTATTGCCAAGGATCACCAGCTTGTCTGTCGCTGAGTGGTCATCACCCAGAACTGTACTGAGCGTCAGCGTGCCGCCGTTACCAAAATAGTCACCGTTGATGGTCAGGGTGCTGGCCGGCAACGGGCTGGCCATGATGATATTCCCGCTATTTATCACATTCCCCCCCACTGTCATGTTCCCCACAGCAGACTGAGAGAAGAGAGGTAAAGCATCGGCAACGGCCAGTACACCCTGGTTATTGATATTTCCAGCTATATTACCGTATCCCCCGAAGGTTGCATTTTCGGCAATGTTCAACTGGGAGGTAGCGAGGTTAACAGGGGTTGCGCCATTGCCGAGAATCAGCGTCCCGCTGTTAATCTGGGTGGTGCCTGTGTAGGTTTGGTTGGTTGTAAACTGCAACGCATTGTTGCCGTTTTTAATCACTTCACCCGTACCGCTGATGGTATGCAGGAAGCGCTTGTCCTGATTGTTATCAAAAACCAGCGTGGCGTTATTTAGAATATCGCCATTCACGCTGCCGCCAGCTCCGCCCGAACCCAATTGAAGCACGCCGCCATTGATGGTGGTCACGCCGGTGTAAAGGTTATCGGCGCTGAGGATCAGTGTGCTATTACCGTTTTTGTTCACGCTACCGTCGCCATCAATTACCCCCGAAAAAAACGTATCTGTTGTGTTGTTCAGGCTGAGTGTCGCACTGCCTAAGTCCACGCCTCCGCCGCCGGAGAGGTTATTAATACTTTGGTTGAAGTCATCAAGAGACAGTAATGTCCCCGTTGCTAACTGTACGGAACTGCTTTGTGACAGAGCATTGGCAATACCCGTCTGCAATGTGCCGCCGTTAACCAGGGTTGCACCGTCATAGACGTTATGCCGTGAAAGAATCAGTGTCCCCAGGCCTGCTTTAGTCAAAGTCTTACCATCCCAGCCGGTATCGGGATTAGCAATTTGATCAGCCAGTAAAGAGCCGAGCTCGAATTGCTCATCAGGGTTAGCAAGTGTGAAAACACCGTTGGCGACATCTGGCGTACTGGAGTGTGAGGCATACCAGTTCAGGCGGATGTTGACGTCATAATTTTGATTAAGCAGGTCTTTGTGCCCGGTGATCGTGGCGTAATCTACCGGCAACGTGGCACCACCAAGACGCAGTTCTGAGAAATCACCATCGAGGGCGCCGGGGATGGATGCGTTGATCACCCGGTAAGTACTGTCTGCAAGCTGCGCTTGCGGAGTTTCATCCGGAGTGCTGATGCCGGCAATATTCAGGGAGGAGAGTGTATCGAGCAGGACGGTTGAGGCACGAACCACCGGTTCAACATTGCCAACGACTAATGCGAAAGCGCCTTTCATATCAAACAGACCGCCCGTATTTACGCTGCCCTGCGCGGCAATACCGGTAGCAGCACCCGCAGCCGTGGTGAAATCACCGATGGTAGTGAACCCGACGTTAGCACCAATATTAAAGGCTCCGGAATTGACATTCACGCTCCCGGCTGAGGAACCAACATGGGTCAGTTTGGCGATGCCTGCGCCGTTTTTCTCAATGACACCGATACCGGACAACAGATTGACTACCGGGCTAATCGTCGCAAAGTTCAGATTCAGCAGGCTGTTGTTTACGATAGCGCCACTACCCAGCGCATTTCCTGACGTGGCAACAATAGCGCCGCTATTTATCTGCATCCCGCCACTCAACGTATTGATGCCTGAGAGGGTTAACGATTGAGCGCCATCTTTTACTATTTTACCGCTTCCGCTAATAGCACCCGACACCGCGGTATCAAGCGTATTGTCGATATCAAGGGTTCCGCTGCCTAAAGCAATATTGCCTGCACCGCCCAGATTGTTGGCCAGTTGACTGAAGCCGTTCAGATTAAGCGTCGCTCCCGAATTGATTGTCACTGACGAAGAGGAAGCGAAGGCATTATCAACATTGGTTTGCAATGTTCCACCGTTAATCAGGGTGCTGCCACTGTAAGTATTTTGAGTAGACAGTTGCAAAGTACCTGCACCATCCTGGGTCAGGGTTTTACCATCCCAGCCGCTGGTGAATGGGCCGGTTTGATCCGCTAAATTAACATCGACGTTGAAGGTGTCGGGTGCATTATTGAGGGTGAAACTGCCGTTACCTTGCGCGGGTCCGCCGAACCAACGCAGCCCGAAAGTCAGATTATAGTCAGAGTCATTATTCACCTTAGTGCCGGACACAATCAGGTAGTCTGCGGGGTTGCTGAAACCTAACTCACCAAAGTCACCCATAATTCCGCCAGGCGTAGTGCTGTGTAAAATATTGAGATTTTTTCTGCTGATAGAACTGGCGGAACCCGGTGCGCCGCTAAGACTTAGCGCGCCAGCTAACGAAATTTGCGTGGCAGTTGCGGCGGGGTGCAGCAGGTCCAGGGAAAGCTCGAGGCTTGCGTCTGCCTGTTGAATCATCTGCCCGGCAACCAGCAGGGAGGACAGCGGGCCAATTGAAGTCTGAGCGCCTGACGCGGTAGTGACGGCTTGCGTGTTAAAAACCCCGTTTTGGTCGAACGCTAGTGTGCCGCCATTGACGTTGATGTTCGGTTGGGAAGAGCCTATTCCCGTTAACGAGACACGCCCGCTATTTTGTTTTACCAGTGCGCCATTACCGGTGAGAACCCCTGAATACGCCGAAGTGCCGGTACGGTTAAAAGCCAGAGTTCCGTTATTGAGCACATTTCCGCCCAGCGTTCCTTGAGAGGCATTATTCACTGCGGCAGAACCGATGTTCAGCTGAGTGCCTGCATTTATCTGCGTACTACCGGTGCGCGAATCATCGCCCGCCAGCGTCAAGATGCCTGATGATAGAGTAAGGTTTCCTGCACCACTGATGCCACCGGCAAACGTATTTGTGCCGGAAAGGGACAACGTACCACCTGGGGAGTTGACGGACAGAACGCGATTGCTGATGAAGTCCCCCGTGGTCAGTAATGTGCCACCATTGAAAATCAATGTGCTGCTGTTTGCGCCCAGATTATTGTCTTGCGATACGGATAATGTCCCATCGCTGAGCAATGTTCCTCCGCTGTAGGTATTGTCCCCTGAAAGGGTGATTAATCCATCTCCCGATTTTTCCAGTTGGTATCCGTGGCTGGCATCATCAATATCGCCACTGATCGTCCCTGTATAGTTTGAAAAGACGGCGGTAATGCGTGTGTTACCTAATAGTGTCACCGGTCCGGCGGCGGTGGCGCCGCTGTCCAGGCGCAGTGCACCAAGCTGACCATAGGGTTCTGTCCAGCCATTCCCCTTAACCAGGATTGGAGAAGTGAAAATCGCCGAACTTCCCAGCCATAGTGTACCCCCGTCACTTACCACAATATGAGCCCGCGGCGCGGGGTTGGCACTGGTGGTTTGCAGCCTGGCACCTGCGCCAATCACCACATTACCGTTAAACGTGTTGGCATCGGATTGCAGTATATAAGACGACTGGTTACTCACGCCGGTACCACGTAAAACCAGTACGCCATCACCGGATATTGGGGTATTCAGGACCAGCTTGGAATCCGAACGGTAGAAAGTGACGGTACCATCATTAGAAATCGGCACATCAAGCTCACCAGTGGTGCCGCCGTCGCCAATTTGCAGAGAACCTTTTTGCGCCACCGTCACGCCAGCACCCTGACTGCTATTGGTCAATGTGCCACTGACTACTAATAAACCGCCACCGGCGATGAACAGAGAGGCGGGGGATGTACCGATTAAATTAATGTTGCCATTGAGATCCCAACGTATTCCATTCATCATCAAGTTTCTAAAACCGCTGCCGGAGCTTGTCCCCTGGATATTTCCGTCAAGCACCCCGTTGTTAAGAAGGAAAAGCGTGTTTCCTGTGCCGGTACTGATCAAATCTCCGTTGATCGCTGAGCCGCTATCTAACACCAAATTGTTATTGGATCCACTCAGCAATACTGCCGTTCCACCGGTTCCGGTGATGGTTCCGCTGTTATTTAGCGTGCTGTTGCTGGCTGCCAAATGGACGCCGATATTTCCGCTAATCAGCGCACTGGTCTGGTTAATTACTGTGGTGGGTGCAACAGCAGAATAGATGCCGTTGGCACTGCTGTTGATTGTTGCACCTGAATGATTGGTCAGTGAGCCGCCGTTAAGCAGCACGACACCTGCACTGGTTTCCGAGATTCCTCTGGCAGTGATCGCCCCATAATTATCAATAAAGGCTTGTGAGCTTATTTTTGATGACAAACTCACGCCGTTGCCGGCCGCCGTAATAGGACCTTGTAAACTCAACAGCCAATCTCGAGAAGCATTACCGCTGATACCATCACCGGAAGTGGTATTGATGGTCGACTGTGGAGGAAGAGCGAATGAGCTGGAAGTCGAGGAGAGTTGTTGCAAATTAACGGTGTGGGTCGATGACGGAATGGTAACCGCTTGTAGCGGAAAAATACAAAAAATCAGTAATGAACCCGTAACAACAGGTACCCAGGGTTTGCATAGTAAAGGCGCGGTACGGGTTGGAGTCATAATTTCCATACACCTTTATAATTATTTAATTTACATTAAATATACAATTTTTTCACAATTGTGATAGCTGAAAGCAAAATAATATCGACCCGCACACCGATTGACGGAGTGATTGCAGAGAAAAACAGATCGTTCTGTAACCGTGTGTCGCATTTATCACCTCCCCATTTTTAGGGGAAGTGATAAAAACCTTTATTGCCCCACAAATCTACTCGCTTTGCAGACGCTCCCCGGACTTCGCATCAAACAGATGAATATTGGTACTGTTGGCTTCCAGCCAAACGGGTTTCTCACTGCTTACACTGGCACGTCCCGCACACTGGACGTGCATCGGAAAACCGTTCCAGGTGACGTGCAGCAGGCTGCTTTCACCGGTGACTTCCAGTAGACGCAGTTCTGCCGCAGGCTGCAGGCTGTGTTCCACAATGTTGACATCGTGCGGACGCAGACCGACCGTCACCGGCTGGCCCTCTGAATGGCGCGCCTGTGCCCACCATTTTTCCGGGAGCGCGAACCATAACTGGCCGCAGCCCACACCCGGTGTACCGTTAAAGGTGAGGAAAACTCCGGCCAGTAAATTCATTGGCGGCGAACCGATAAAACGCGCGACAAACGTGTTAACCGGCTGGTCGTAAATCGACAGCGGTGAGCCTTGCTGCACGATGTAGCCGTCTTTCATCACCACAATATTGTCGGCCAGCGTCATGGCCTCGACCTGATCGTGCGTCACATAGACCGTGGTGGTGCGGAACTGCTGATGCACCGATTTAATCTCGGCCCGCAGCTCCATACGCAACTGCGCATCCAGATTCGACAGCGGTTCGTCGAACAGAAACACCTTCGGATTACGCACCAGCGCACGGCCCATCGCCACGCGCTGGCGCTGACCGCCGGAGAGATCTTTCGGCAGGCGCTGGAGAAGATGATCGATGCCCAGCACTTTAGCTGCCTGAAGCACTTTGGCCTGCTGCTCGGCTTTCGGCACTTTTTTGACCTGCATATGGAACGCCATATTCTCGGCTACCGTCAGGTGCGGGTAGAGCGCGTAGGACTGAAACACCATGGCGATATCGCGATCGGCCGGATCAAAATTATTGATCTGCACTTTATCAAGCAGGATATCGCCGTCTGACAGTGACTCTAACCCGGCCAGCAAACGCAGCAGGGTGGATTTGCCGCAGCCCGACGGGCCGACCAGCACCGTGAAACTGCCGTCTTTAATGGTCAGATCCAGCGGTTTCAGCACCTGCTGCTTGCCATAATTTTTAGCGACTTTGACTAATTCAACCAATGCCATTTACTGTTTCTCCGCCGAAAGTGAAAGCAACGTCTGCCAGTCAGGATATTGTCGTGGGTTGCTGCTAATGGCGCTGCCCGCCACGCGCACGCCCCATTGCAGTGCCTGCTGATGGTCAAGGCCGTAAGCCAGTGCTGACAGAAAACCGGCGTTGAAGCTGTCACCGGCGCCGATGGTATCCACCACGTTCACGCTCTGTGCGGCCTGATGCCATTGTTGATCCGCAGACCACAACCTCGCGCCATCCGGCCCGCACTTCGCCACCACAAAAGCCCCCGGGGCCATATACGCCAGCAAATGCGCGGCACTGTCATCCAGCGTTTGTCCGTTAGCCATGCCGAGGGTTTCGACCTCATTTAATAGCAGGGCATCGCAATAACCGAGCCATGGCTCAATTTGCTGGCGCAGTGCGTCGCTCCAGTCCTGAGGCGGCCAGCCGCTGTCAACCACCACCTGATAACCCCGCTGTTTCAGGGCTGCCAGCAGCTGGGTATATTGCTGGAACAGACGGGTGCACAGGAAGGTGCCGCACAGCAGCACCCAGTCGCCGGGTGCGGCCTGCGAAGGCAGTTGCAGCAGCACGTCGTCAAGATTGAGCCGGACGATGTTACCCTGATTGCTGAAAAAGGTCCGCTCGTGATCCGGGTGCGTCACGCCAAAGGTCAGCGAGGTTTCGCAGTTGGCGGTCGGCCAGTGCGGTGCGCTCTCCGGGAATAGGCTAGCCAGCCAGGCGGTGAACTGATCGTTACCCTGATTAGCCACCAGGCGATGCGGAGTGCCTAACGCGGCCAGCGCCAGCGCGCAGTTTCCGGCAGAACCGCCGGGGCGCAGCGAACTGCTCTCAAGCATCGCTTCAGTGCCTTTTTTCGGCCACTGATGCAGTGTGCTCATGATCAAATCGACGTTCAGATTGCCCACCACGTACAGCGTGGCCTGTGTTTCTGGTCTATTCATGTCTAAGGATCCCCATAATGCTGGCGCTTAGCCCTTGCTGCCGCCGCTGGTTAAACCGCTGACCAGCGTCTTCTGCAACCACAAAGCAATAAACAGTGGCGGAATGGCCGCCAGAATACCGACGGCGGCGATCAGGCCATCATCGGTGGCGCGCCCGGCGGTAAATCCGGCGATGGTCACCGGTAACGTCTGGGCATCAATGTTGTTAGTGAACAGCAGCGCGTAGAAGAACTCATCCCAGGCCAGCAGCCAGCCAAACATCGCCGAGGCCCCGAGCGCCGGTTTGGCCAGCGGCAACGTAATGCGCAGTAAAACCTGCCAGAAACGTAAACCGTCAAGCCGCGCCGCCTGTTCGATATCAATCGGCAGGGCGTCAAACTGGTTTTTCAGCATCCAGGTCAGGAACGGCAGGATCATCGAGCAATAGACCAGCACCAGCCCGAGATGGGTATTGAGCAGGGTGAGTTTTTGCAAGATGAAGTACAGCGGCAGCACGAAGGCCACCGGCGGCACCATATAAATTGCCAGGCTGCCGAACAGCCAGCCATTACGACCGGGATAGCGGGAAAAACTGTAGGCCGCCGGAATCGCCAGCAGCAGCGAAATGATCGTCGCGCCGCAGGCAACCAGCAGGCTGTTACCCAGCGCATGCAGGAACAGCGCACCGGGCTGCCCGGCCTGCAGGGTTAGCAGACTGGCGTAACGGCCGAAATCCCAGTGTCGCGGCAGCCACTCCAGCGGAATGCGGGTCAGGTCTTCCGCCGAGCTGACGCTCATCAGGAACATCCACAGCAGCGGCGCGAGAATAGATACCGCCAGTAAAAAGGCGAACATATAACGCAGAATCAGACGGATTTGCGATTTCATTCCACGCTCCCTGAACGGCGCTGACGCAGTAACATCAGCATATAAATCAAAATCAGCACGGTGCAAATCAGGGTCATCAGAATGGCGTAAGCTGCTCCGCTGCCCGCGCGCAAATAGCTGAACGACTCCTGATACACAAAGAAGCTGACCGTTTTGGTGCTGTCGAGTGGCCCTCCGCGGGTCATGACATAGATAATGTCGAAGACTTTAAAGGCGTCGATGGTGCGCAAAACCAGCGCCACCGCCAGCGGGGCGGCAATCGCCGGAAAGGTGATCTTACAAAAACGCCGCCACGATGAGGCGCCGTCCAGCCGGGCAGCTTCAAACAGATCCTCTGGGATGGTCTGCAACGCGGCCAGCGTCAACAGGGTGATCAGCGGATAGTTTTTCCAGATATCCGCGAACATCACCGCATTCAGCGCTGATGAGGTATCGCCCAGCCAGCTGCGGTAGCTGTCAAGCACGCCGATTTGCGTCAGCAGGGCGTTGATACTGCCGTAATCCGGATTGAAATTCAGCCGCCACATGGTGGCGTTCACGATGGTCGGCAGCGCCCACGGCAAAATCACCAGTACGCGCAGGGCACTGCGTCCCCAGAATGGTTGATTAAGCAGCAGCGCGACCAGCACGCCGATAATGCCTTCGAAAATCACTGAGACAATCGTGAAATACAGGGTGCGCCATAACGCGGCGCGAAAATCCGGATCGGTCAGTGCATAGATAAAGTTGTCGCTGCCCACCCAGTTTGGCGCAGTGCCGTCACCGATAAGGCCAGCGTCGGTAAAACTGAGCCACAGGGTGCGGGCCAGCGGCCAGGCGGTCAGCAGAAACATCATTAGCAACATAGGTGCTAATAATGTCCAGGCCTGTCGTTTCTCGCGTTGGGGTAAAGTCAACATGGCAATTTCCGTGGTGTTGGTGTGCCCCTCATACCGAAGTCGTGGGGGCGTGGTGTTGGCTTTAAGAATTAACGCAGGCGATCGGCAGCGTCGGTGGCCGTGGTCATGCCGTCTTTCGCGGTGACTTTGCCTTGCAGTACGCCCTGAATATTCTGTTGCAGGATATTTGAAAGACGCGAGTAATCCGGCGTTACCGGACGCGACAGCATCACGTTAAGCGAGGTTTTGGCCGCCGCGATCAGCGCTTCCTGATCTTTCTGTACCGCCGGATCATCATACGAAGACTTCCAGATTGGCAGGCTCAGCTTGGCGTATTTGTCCTGAACTGGCTGCGAGGTCATATAGGTGATGTATTCCCATGCCTGATCCGGATGGGTACTGGCTTTGGCGATACCCAATCCCATCGAGCCGTTGACGCCCGAGGCCTGACCGGCTACGGAACCCGGTGCGGGCACCACCCCCACCTGACCGGCCACTTTGCTCTGTTTCGGGTCGTTGGCCATGTTGTACATGTAGGTCCAGTTCAGGGCGAAGGCCGCGTCACCGTTAGAGAAGGACTTACGCACGTCCTCTTCCAGGTATTCACGCGAATTCGGGTTGGTTAGCCCTTTGTCCAGCGTCTCCTTCATGAAATCGATGGCCTTCATTGCGCCGGAATTGGTGAAGTTCAGCTTGCCGTCCTGATAGAAACTGCCTTTGAACGCCGACACCAGCGTGGTGTAGTCGCACAGCAGAGCTTCAGACTGCGACCAGCTCCAGACCAGTGGGAATTTGACGATGCCTTTTTCTTTCAAGATCTCAGACTGTTTCTCGACGTCAGCCCAGGTCGCAGGCGGGGTAGTGATCCCGGCTTTCGCCAGCATGGCTTTGTTGTAATAAAGATATTTGGTGTCGAGGATCCACGGCATGCCCCAACGTTTATCTTTGTAGGTCACGGTGGAGATCGCGCCGTCGAAGATTTTTTTGCTTTCATCGCCGGTGATGCGTGAGGTGACATCCTGCAACAGACCGTATTTGTTGAATTCTGCTGGCCAGATGGCATCAAACAGCACGACGTCATACCCGTTGGCACCGGCACCGCGCGCGGCAACGATTTTGTCGTGCAGCGCTTCGTAAGGAACAAACTCCAGATTCACTTTGATATCGGGATGTTGTTTGGTGAACTCCGCCGTCATGGCGCGGATATCCGCTTCGCTGTAGGCTGCCTGCGTCATAAACAGGGCGCTGAGGGTGGTGTCAGCCAGTGCACTGGCGCTAAAACAAGCCAATGCACATAAGGTAGCGGCAGGGGTTAATCGAATCTTCATCGTTAGTCTCCGGTCATTAGGATAATTAAATCAATTTGATTGCTTTAATCAGCGGTAAAAAAAACCCGCCGTCGGCTCCGGGTGGAGCAGCATCCTTGCCGTTGCTACACGTGATATTTCTGGAAAAGTGTCTGTCTTGAATAATTTCTGTCGCATACTATTAACACGGCCATAACATTCATTGCTGTGATACCGCCGTCATTCTGAACACATTCATCGCGCCAATCGTAATAATAAAATCAATTTGATTGCTCAATTGTCTGGCAGCATACTGCCTGCAGGCTTTCCCTTGGTGCATAGGCAGTTATGACAACTTCTGGTACTAATCTTGAACACGCCCGGGCTCATAACCGCCGCGTTGTTATCGAAGCGATTCGCCTTTACGGCGAACTGACCCGCGCTGAAATCGCCCGTTTGACGTCGCTGACGCCGCAAACCGTTTCCAACATCGCTACCGAACTCGAAGCGGCGGGCATTCTCTCTTCACATCTGCCGCGCAGGGCGGGTGGACGCGGCCAACCAGCAACGCCACTGACACTCAATCCGGACAGCGCCTACTCGATTGGCATCCATCTTGATCATCAATCGCTGCTGATTGTGCTCGTCGATCTCACCGGAACCGTGCGTTTTCGTCATTTGGTGGCGGTACAAAAACCGCAGCCGGAACCAACGCTGGCCCTGATTGAGCAAATCCTGCAAGAAATGCGCCAACAGGTGAAAATCGACTGGCGAAAAATGTTAGGCATCGGCATCGTCATGCCGGGGCCCTTTGGCGTGGAGGGGATCTCCTCCGCCGGGCCAACCACCTTGCACGGCTGGGATAATGTGGATGTCGAAGCGCGTCTGAGCGCCGCCAGCGGCTGGCCGGTCACCCTTGAGAACGACGCCACCGTCGCCGCCATCGGCGAGCGTTTTCACGGTATCGCCAAGCAGCTCACCTCGTTTGTTTATCTTTATATCGGTACCGGCCTCGGCGCTGGCATCTTCACCGACGGGCGAATTTACACCGGTCATGCACACAATGCGGGCGAAGTCGGTCACATGGTGGTGCAACCGGGTGGGCGCGAGTGCTATTGCGGCAACCGCGGCTGCCTCGAACGCTACCTCTCCTTGCAGGCCGCTTACGAAGCCTGCGGGCTGGATCCGGTCAGCGCCACGCCGGACGATCTGCTGCGGGTAGACGAGGAAACCTTCGACCGCTGGCTGGACACCGCCGTCGAACCGGCCTGTCAGGCCATCAATATTATGGAGTGCGTCTTCGACGCCGAATGCGTGATCATTGGCGGCATGATGCCGCAGCCGTTGGTTGAAAAGCTGATCAAACGCCTGTCGCCACTCTACAGTTCGGTACGCAGCCGTTACCCGCAGGGCCTGCGTCTGCGCCTCGGCATGTCCGGCACTAACACGGCAGCCCTGGGTGCCGCCGCGCTGCCGATCTTTGATGAGTTCAACCCGCAATATGAGGTGCTGCTGAAGTAATACAGCAGTAAAAAGCGTTTTTTTCCAACCGGTCTGACCGGTCGGTCAAATTTGGCATGAGCCTTGCTTTGCTTTAATAAATTTCATTGCGAATTTGTTAAGTTAAGGTAAAGGCTATGACCCAAGGCAACATCGTAACCCGTGCAATTCGCGGTAACTTCTTCGACATCATCAACGCTGTCACACAGCCGCAGGAGATTGACGCGCAGGTTCGTTATATCGAAGACGGGCTGATGCTGCTGTGCGGTGGTCATATCCTGTGGCTTGGCAGCTGGCTCGAAGGGGAAAGGGTGATGGCGCACTCCGCCCGGGCTGACGCACTGCAGATTGATGACTTTCGCGACAAGCTGATTGTCCCTGGCTTTGTCGACACCCATATTCACTACCCGCAGACCGAAATGATCGGTGCTTACGGCGAACAGCTGCTTGAGTGGCTGACGCGCTATACCTTCCCTACCGAACAGCAATATCACTGCGCAGATTACTCGAAGCGCATGTCGAAGTTCTTTATCGATCAGCTGTTGCTCAATGGCACCACGACGGCACTGGTGTTCGGCACCGTTCACCCGCAGTCGGTGGACGCGCTGTTTAGCGAGGCGTCCGATATCAATATGCGTCTGGTGGCGGGCAAAGTCATGATGGACAAAAACGCCCCCGATGCTTTGCTCGAAACGCCCGAGCAGAGTGAAGCCGATACGCGCCGGTTAATACAACGCTGGCACAACCGGCAACGCCTGACCTATGCACTCACGCCGCGCTTTGCGCCGACCTCCTCAGCAGAGTTGCTGCAAAAAGTCCGCCTGCTCAGGCAGGAGTTCCCGGACGTTTATCTGCATACCCATCTGAGCGAAAACGTCGCGGAACTTTCGTGGGTGAAAGAGATGCATCCGGAACATGCGCATTATCTCGACGTTTATCATCAATACGGGCTGACCGGCACACGCTGCGTATTTGCACATTGCCTGCATCTCGATGATTGCGAATGGGACTGTCTGCATGACACGGATTCCAGCATCGCGTTCTGCCCGACCTCCAACCTGTTTCTCGGCAGTGGCCTGTTCAATATTCAAAAGTCATGGGCGAAGCAAGTCCGCATTGGCATGGGGACCGACGTGGGTGCAGGGACCACCTTCAATATGCTGGAAACGCTGGCCGAAGCCTACAAAGTCGGGCAGTTACAGCGCTACCGTCTCTCAGCGTTCGAAGCCTTCTACCACGCCACGCTGGGCGGCGCGCGGGCGCTGCATCTGGATGACAAAATTGGCAACTTTGACCTGGGCAAAGAGGCTGATTTCGTGGTGCTCGAGCCGGGCGTGAGTGCGCTTCAGAAACTGCGTGCCGGTAACAGCCAAACGCTGGCTGAAAAACTGTTTGTGCTGATGACACTCGGCGATGACCGCAATGTATTCAGCACTTTTGTTGACGGCGAACAGGTCTACCAGCGCGATGCGCAGGAGGTGGCATGATGTCCATTCAGGATACCGGCGGCAAAGTGCGGGTGGCGCGTGAACGCACCATGGAGAGCATTCACCAGGCGGCGATTGCCGAATTCAGTGAGAAGGGGTTTCAGGGGGCGACCACCCAGGGCATTGCGCTGCGGGCTGGCATGAAGAAAACCCAATTGCACTATTACATCGCTGGAAAAGAGGAGCTGTACGAGGAACTGCTGCAAAAAGTGTTGAAAGTCTGGGCTGATATCATCCAGTTCGACCCGACGCTGAGCGAACCGGCGGCGGTGCTCAGCCGTTATATTCGCAACAAAATGCACTTCTCGTTCGAACAGCCGGAACTCTCGCGCATTTTCACCAGCGAAGTGCTGAGCGGCGGGCATTACCTGCATAAATACTGGCCGCAGGCCACCGCCAACATCATCAATAAAGAGAATCTGATTAATGCATGGATAGCGGGCGGGGAGATCCGCGCGCTCGATGCCCGGCTGTTGATCATGCACATCTGGGCCGTCACGCAGTATTACGCCGATTTCGCCGTGCAAGTGAAACACATGTACCGCGATACGGCTGACCACGACACCCGCGAACACATCATCTGCGAAGTGACGACGCTGATTTTAAACGGCTGTAAAGGGGGCAAAGCATGACCCAATTTTTGATGGAGAATCGCCTGCACAGCGTCACCAATCTGCCCGACGACACCACAGTATTGCAGTTTTTACGCCGAGATGCCGGACGCAGCGGCACCAAAGAGGGCTGCGCCTCGGGCGATTGCGGAGCCTGCACCGTGGTACTGGCACAGGTTGATGGCGAAAAGCTGCACTACCAGACGGTCAACGCCTGCCTGACGTTTGTCTCAGCGCTGCATGGCAAGCAGCTGATCACCGTTGAAGATCTTAAACACCGTGGCGAACTGCATCACGCCCAGCAGGCCATGATCGATAACCACGCCTCGCAGTGCGGTTTCTGCACACCGGGCTTTGTCATGTCGCTTTTCGCTTTGGAGAAACAGCAGACATTTTTCGAACGCGAACAGGCGCAGCACGCGCTTTCCGGCAATCTCTGCCGCTGCACCGGCTACCGGCCCATCATGGACGCCGCGCAGCAGGTGTGCGAACAACCGCAGGCTGACCAGTTTGACCGTGCTGAGCAGCAGACGCTGCAACAGCTTAAAAGCATCAAACGGGCATCAGGCCCGGCAAGTATTGAGGCGTTGGCGACGTTCTATCTGGACAATCCGAATGCCCGACTGGTGGCCGGTGGCACCGATCTGGCGCTGGATGTCACCCAGCGCTACCAGCGGCTGCCAAAACTGATTTCACTCAGTGCCATACCGGAACTGCAACAGGTCAGCCTGACAGAAACCGAACTGCTGATCGGTGCTGCCGCGCCCATCAGCTGCTGCATGCCGCTGGTACAGCAGGAGTTCCCCGATTTTGGCCTTCTGCTGGCGCGCTTCGCGTCGCAACAGATCCGCAACCAGGGCACCTTTGGCGGCAACATTGCCAACGCTTCGCCGATTGGTGACGGTAATCCGGTGCTGCTGGCGCTGGGGGCAACGCTGGTACTGCGCCGTGGTGCGGTTTTGCGGCACTTGCCGCTGGATCAGTTTTTCCTCGGTTATAAGAAAACCGCGCTACAAGCGGGTGAATTTATCGAGCAAATCCGCATTCCACGCAGTACCGACAGCGCCCGCCAACTGCGGGTGTATAAAGTCTCGAAGCGTCTGGAGGATGATATTTCGGCGGTGTGCGCGGCGCTACAGATTGAAGTCCGGCAGGGCGTAGTCGTCCATGCGCGGGTGGCCTTTGGCGGCATGGCGGAAATGGCCAGGCGGGCAGCGCATTGCGAAGCCGAGCTATTGGGTCAGCCGTGGAAACTGGCGACTATCGAGCGCGCCGCCCGGGCGCTGGAACAGGATTTCTCACCGTTGAGCGATTTCCGCGCCAGCCGTGAATACCGTATGCAGGTGGCGAAAAACCTGCTGCGCCGTGGCTATATCGAACTCACTTCCCCTGAAACCCTGATGCGGGTGACCAGCTATGTCTGAATCCAAAACCACACTTTCTCAGCAGGACATGGAAGCACTGTTCCGCGCCGGAATGAACAGCGGCGTCGGTAAAAGCGTTAAACATGAAAGCGCCGCGAAACACGTTAGCGGCGAGGCAGCCTATCTCGATGACCGACAGGAATTTCCCAATCAACTGCATCTGGTGCCGCTGCTCAGCCCGCATGCTCATGCGCAAATCCTGCATATCGATTATGATGAATGTTACAGTGTCACCGATGTGGTGCGGGTGATCACCGCCGCGGACATACCCGGCAACCCTGACATTGCGCCGCTGACCACCGGCGATCCGCTGCTGGCCGATGGCATCGTCGAGTATGTCGGACAGGTGATTCTGGTGGTGGCTGCCACCTCGCAGGAGGCGGCGCGGGAAGCCATCGGTAAGGTAAAAATCGACTATCGGCCGCTCGACGCGGTGTTATCCGTTAAGCAGGCGCTGGCGCTGGAGCACTACGTCGACGCCCCGCATCAGCATCAGCGCGGGGATTCTGCAACCGCGCTGGCCAGCGCACCGCACCGTGTGCAGGGTGAACTGGAGATCGGCGGCCAGGAGCATTTCTATCTGGAAACGCAAATCGCCTCAGTGATGCCGGGTGAGGACGGTGCGATGCTGGTTTACAGCTCAACGCAACATCCGACTGAAGTGCAGAAACTGGTGGCCTCGGTGTTGGGTTTACCGATGCATAAAGTGGTGGTCGACATGCGCCGCATGGGTGGCGGCTTTGGCGGCAAAGAGACGCAGGCAGCGGGCACAGCCTGCCTTTCGGCGCTGGCCGCACACCTGACTGGCAGGCCGGTAAAAATGCGACTGTCAAGGCAGGATGACATGTTGATCACCGGCAAGCGCCATCCGTTTTATGTGCGTTATGACGTTGGGTTTACCGACGACGGCGTGCTGCACGGTATTGAGATTCAGCTGGCGGCTAACTGCGGCTATTCGCTGGATCTCTCAGGTTCTATCGTCGACCGCGCCATGTTCCACGCCGACAATGCTTATTACCTCGGTGACGCCACCATTACCGGCCTGCGTTGTAAAACCAATATGGCGTCAAACACCGCTTATCGCGGGTTTGGCGGGCCGCAGGGCATGGTGGCGATTGAACATATCATTGACCATATCGCTCGCTGGCTGGGCAAAGACGTGCTGGCCGTGCGCAAAGCCAACTATTACGGTGGAGCCGGGCGCGACATAACGCACTACTACCAGCCGGTGGAGCAAAACCTGCTGGCCGACATGACAGCAGAGCTGGAAACCAGCGCGGACTATGCTGGCAGACGTGACGCCGTCACACAGTTTAATCAACAACATCAGTGGATGAAGAAAGGGCTGGCGCTGACACCGGTCAAATTTGGCATCTCCTTCACCGCCAGTTTCCTTAATCAGGCAGGGGCGCTGGTGTTGGTGTATACCGACGGCAGCATTTTGCTCAACCACGGCGGCACGGAAATGGGCCAGGGGCTGAACACTAAAGTCGCGCAGGTGGTGGCCGAGGTGTTTCAGGTGGACTTCAGCCGGATTCAGATCACAGCGACCGACACCAGTAAAGTACCCAATACGTCACCGACTGCTGCGTCATCCGGTGCCGATCTCAACGGTAAAGCCGCGCAGAACGCGGCGGAAATCATCAAAGGTCGTATGGTTGAGATGCTAATGCGAGCCCATGATGCCAGAGAAGATGAGGTGGTGTTCAGCAACGGCCTGGTGCGGGTGAAAGACCTCTATTTTAGCTTCGAACAGGTCGCCACCCAATGCTGGCTGAATCAGGTGCCGCTGTCGGCCACCGGATTCTACAAAACGCCGAAGATTTTCTATGACCGCAGCAAGGCCGCCGGTCATCCGTTTTACTACTTCTCCTACGGCGCGGCCTGCGCCGAAGTGCTGATTGACACCCTGACCGGTGAATACAAATTGCTGCGCGCCGACATTTTGCATGACGTGGGTGACTCGCTGAACCCGGCGATTGATATCGGGCAGGTGGAGGGCGGTTTCGTGCAGGGCATGGGCTGGCTGACCACGGAAGAGTTGGTGTGGAACGACGCGGGCAGGTTGACAACCAGCGGCCCGGCCGGTTACAAAATTCCGGCGATTGGCGACGTGCCGCATGACTTGCGGGTGAAACTGATCGAGAACCGCAAAAACCCGGAGGACACGGTGTTTCACTCCAAAGCCGTCGGCGAACCGCCGTTTATGTTAGGTATCTCCGTGTGGTGCGCGCTGAAAGACGCAGTAGCCAGTACCGGCAAGGCAGGTCAGGTGCCGCAGCTGGATGCCCCGGCCACCCCGGAGCGGGTATTGAAAGCGATTACGCTATTACGCGCAATTAGTGACAACGTCACTGATTGTGTCGCAGTGACAGCCCGTTAACGGAGGTGCCGATGCGTCATGATGACTGGATCACCACTCTTTCTGACCTGCAGCGTCAAGGGATTCCCTGCGTAGTCGCCACGCTGGCGGAGCATCAGGGCTCCACGCCGCGCGACGGCGGCAGCAAAATCATTGTCACCACCGGGCAGATTTTTCACACACTGGGCGGCGGAAATCTGGAGTTTCAGGTGATCGCCATTGCCCGGGAGATGCTGGACAAAAACCAGCAAACCAGCCGCTTCGAACGTTTTTCGCTGGGCGCACGTCTCGGGCAGTGCTGCGGCGGCATGGCCTCGGTTATCTTCGAACCATTGGGACAGCCGCAGCCGCAGGTGGTGGTCTACGGCGCAGGACACGTTGGGCGCGCTCTGGTTGCGATCCTCAGCACACTGCCGTGCCGCATTATTTGGGTCGATGCCCGCGCCAGTGAGTTTCCGCCGCAGGTCAGCCCGCAGATCACCTGCATTATCGACGACGAACCCGAAACCACCGTGGCGCAGATGCCCGCCAACAGTTTCTTCGTGGTCATGACCCACGATCACCCACTGGATTTCGCCCTCAGTGAACGCATCCTCAAACGGGGGGACTTCCGCTATTTTGGGCTGATCGGTTCAGAAACCAAGCGTAAACGCTTTGACTACCGCCTGAGCGGTAAAGGCGTCAGCGATGCGCAACTCAGCCGGATGCGCTGCCCGGTAGGATTACCGGATGTGAAAGGGAAACTGCCGGCGGAGATTGCCGTGGCAGTGGCGGCTGAAATCATAGCGGTGTATGGGCAGGCGGGCCCTTAAGCCGCTTTTAAATGCAAATCTTTAAGGTCAAGGTCGTGGGCAGCAGGCCCACGACCTTGAAGTTGAATTTAAAAACGCCTCTTGGCTCCCCCTCCAACCCTCACCGCTATCAGCATGATTGAAATACTCACCAACACTGCAATACTCGCCATTGCCATTCCATCCCCCACGGAGCCTTGCTCGAACTGCCGCCAGACGAAGACGGAAACCGTCTGTACGCCCGCCGGGGCCAGCAACAGTGAGGTGACCAGTTCGCGGGAGGCGACGGCGAAGACCATCATCATCGCGGCCAGCAGGCTTGGCAGCACCAAAGGCAGCAGGATGCGCCATAAGGCCTGAGCTGCGCTGGCACCGTGGACGCGGGCGGCCGCCTCGAGGTTGCCGCCAATTTGCTTCATGGCGGCGCTGACGTAACGCACCGGATAGGGCAGTAAAAGACAGCAGTAGGCCAGCAGCAAAATACCCCAGGTATTATAGGGGGTGACCGGCCAGAAACCCCGGTTCCAGGCCAGAATCAATCCGACGCCAACCACAATCCCCGGCAATGCGGCGGGAAGCAGTGACAGACCATCAATCACCGCTGCGCTGCGCACTTTTCGAACGATGACCAGCCAGGAGGCCAGCAGGCCAACGCCGCCGGCAATCAGGGCGGTTGCGAGTGCCAGACTCATGCTGGTACTGAGTGCGCCGATAGCATCCCCGTCGAGAGCAAACAGCGTGACGTAATGCCTGAGAGTCAGATTTTCCAGCGAAATACCACCGGAAAGCGTGCCGGAAAAGGCGGTGAGCATCATCGACAACAGCGGCATACCGACCGTAATGAAAGCAACCAGCGCAAACAGCGCCAGCACCGGCCATTTGGCTCGGCCCAGTTTTTTGGCGACCACGTCGGCGGGTTTTCCGGTGAGCGTCTCTACATTGCGACCGGCCAGTACCGCCTTCTGCACGCTGTAAGCGCACAGCGCAATCGCCACCAATACCAGCGACAGCACCGCGGCACCGGGCATATCCACCGGCCAGTCGGCCAGACGCTGCTCAATCCCGGTCGTCAACAGGGTGACGCCGCTGCGTGCACCGAGTGCGCCGGGTACGCCGTACTCTTCAATGGATAATGTAAACGCCAGCAACAGGCTGGAAGCCACGGACGGCAGAGCCAGCGGCAGCGTCACGCGGATAAACGCGCGCCACGGGCCCGCACCATGAATGCGGGCTACGTCAGCCAGACGGCTGCCGCTGGCGGCCATGCTGCGCGACACCGCGAAATAGACCACCGGGAAAATGTTGAGCGTCATTACGGCCACTATGCCGGGCAGTGAGAACAGGAAATTATTCAGCGACAACGCCAGCAATTGTTCAACATAACCGTGAGTTTGCAGCGCCAGCATCTAGGAGAGGGCCGCAATGTAAGGCGGCATCATAAATGGGATGAGAAACAGCAGATCCCACAGCGCTGCACCGGGCAGGGCGAACAGACCGCGCAGCGCACCCAGTGGAATCCCGAGAACCGCACTGCAAAGCGCCACGCCAAGGCCCACTTTCAGCGTGGTGAAAATCATCTCCCGCAACCCGGTATCAGTAAACAAGGGGCTGAACGCACTGAAAGGGGCACTTAACCGGCCGCTGTCGAGATGCGGGAAAACGGCCTGTAAAATCACAAAGACAACGGGCAGTGCCACCAGTAACAGCAGTGCTGCTCCCGTCAGGGCAGGTAAAAATAGATTTTTATTCATCAGGATCGTTTTTTGAATGAGAGGCAGTAATCAGGGCTGACGATGCAGCCCTGACGGGCAGTCATCGGGTTCAGCGCTGACCAAACAGGCTGGCGAAACGATCCAGAACCTCTTTGCGCGACGCCGAAGGATGGGTCTCTTCCGGCAGAAGTTTAAGGGTTTTGAACAGCGGACGTTTAGCGTCGATATCGCTACGGGCAGGCATCAGCCAGGCCTCGGCCACCAGTTTCTGGCCTTCGTCAGACAGCGCATAGTCGATAAAGGCTTTGGCCTCTTTCTGCGCTTTGCTGGACTTGAGGATCATCATCGGACGCGGGGCAATCACCGTACCGCTGGCAGGGAAGATCACTTTTACCGCTTCACCGTCCTGCATGCTGCTGTAGGCCACGTAATCCACTGCGCCAAACACGGCGGCTTTTGCCCCTTGCAACACCGGCGTGAGCGCCTGCGCGTTCGGTCCGGCGATGATCATACCGTTGGCTTTCAGGTCATCAAACAGGGTCCATGCCTGTTGCGCATGGGCATTTTGTAACCCGATCAGCAAATCAAGCGACGCACCTGACAGGGCTGGATCCGGCGTTGTCACTTTGTCTTTAAAGACCGGTTTGGCTAAGTCTGCCCAGTCCTGCGGTTCCGGTGTGCCGCTTTTGGTATTCCACACAATACCCAGTGCGGAGATGCCCTGAGCGACGTAATACGGCGTTTTGAACTGGGCGGGAACCTCTGCCGCGTTCGGGCTTTGATACTCCAGCAGCCAGCCGCGCTTTTGCAGGTCGGTGGCGGTATCCCATGAAGCGGAAATCAAAATATCCGCCCGTGGATTGGCCTGCTCGGCATCCAGACGCGCCATCACTTTGCCGGTCGTGGCCTGGAAAACGTCAACTTTGACGCCGGTTTGTTTTTCATAACCGGCCGCCAGTTTTTTTGCCAGCGATCCGGGACCCGCGGTGTAGAGCGTCAGCGCCTGCGCGCTGCCAGCCGCCATGGCGATAGAAAGAGTCATTGCCGTTATTAAGCCTGTTTTGAGTGAGGTCGAAGTGCGGTTCATCATTATTTTTTTCCATCAGAGGTTAAGCAACAAAAGGAGCAATACGGGAAGGTTCAATCTGGTCGAGGCGTGCAATCTGCCCCTGTTCCATACGGGCGATGCAGTGCGCCATCGTTCGGGCTTCATGCGGATCATGCGTGACATACACAGCCGTGGTGCCCAGCTGGCGCAGCAGGGCGGCCATCTCTTCACACAGGCTTTCGCGCAGGTCGCGGTCGAGGTTGGAAAGTGGCTCATCAAACAGCAGGATCTGCGGCTCAGCCACGATGGCTCGCGCCAGTGCCACCCGCTGCTGCTGCCCGCCGGAGAGTTCGGATGGACGCCGTGCCGCGAAATCGGCCAGGCCAACGCGTTCGAGCGTTGCCATCACGTTTTCACGTTGAAGCGTGCCGCGTACGCCCCGCATTTGCAGCGGAAAGGCAACGTTCTGGTAGACACTCATATGCGGCCACAGCGCGTAATCCTGAAAAGCCATACCGAGTGAGCGTTTCTCCGGCGGCAGGCTGAAGCTGCCCGCCGCGATGCACGTTTCACCAAAATGAATTTCACCGGACGAGGGGTGTAACAGGCCGGCCAGCAGTTTCAGCAGGGTGCTTTTCCCACAGCCGGACGGGCCGAGCAGCGCGACGATGGTGCCTTTGGGCACTTGAAGATTGACGTGATGAAGTACCCGGTTGGCCCCAAAAATCTGGCTTACCTGATGGATGGCGATAGCGGGTAAAGCAGGCGCACAGGGGCGCGCTGCCAGAACCACAGGGTCTGGAATGATCATGGGGGAACTATCCTCTTTGGGATTTACTGTTACGCAGCAGCTTATGAGGAGCAGATGACGAATTTATGTCAGGCGGGTGACGGTTTGGTTTTATCGGTAAGGGAGAACACGCATCCTAGCTGACGTCCATGTCAGCTCTGGCAGGAAGTGGAAATAGTGATAATTAACGACCGTAGGTTTTTACACCCCAGCGCAACATCCCTTCCAGCAAGGGTTGCAGCATTTTTTGCAGTTGCGCGGCTTTATCGTCGAGATACCCAAATGGCTCCAGCTCTTCCATATAATTACACTGCGCCAGCTCCAGTTGAATCGCGTGCTGATCTTGCTCAGGCTGGCCGTAGGCGCGGGTGATATAGCCGCCTTTGAAACGGCCGTTAAGCACGTGACTGAACTGTGTTTGCTGTTGGCATATCGCTTCCAGCGACTGGCTCAGTTCCGGCGAACAGCTTGCACCGCTGTTGGTACCGAGATTCAGATCAGGCAGCTTTCCGTCGAACAACCGCGGGATCACCGAGGCGATAGAGTGCGCATCAAATAGCAGCGCATAGCCGAATTGCTGTTTGATGCGCGCCAGCTCCGAGGCAATTTTCTGATGATAGGGCTGCCAGATCTGTTCGAGGTACTTCTGGCGGCTGGTTTCACTGGGCTGATGACCAGGTTTGAAAGTCGGACGGCCGTCGAACAAGGTGTCAGGGAACAGGCCAGTGGTGGCGGTGGTGTACAGAGGCTGGTCATCAGACGGGCGGTTAAGATCGATAACGAACCGCGAGTACTGCCCGACCACAATATTGGCGCCCAGACCGCGCGCAAAATCATACAGCTCGGGAATGTGCCAGTCGGTATCTGACAGCGGCAGGGCGTCATCGCTTAGGCCGCTGGCGACCTCAGGCGTCAGCCGCGTACCGGCATGGGGAATACTGATCAACAACGGGCTGTTGCCTGCCGTGAAATGGTAGGGGGCAGCAATAGTAGATATAGAATTCAGACTCATAAACGGATATCTCCCCGGATATTTCCTTGATACACCACGGTACAGGGCAGCTGTCCGCCCAACCAATAAACCAGTTCAGCCGGGCGTGTCAGCGGCCAGTGAACAAAATCAGCCACTTTCCCCACTTCCAGCGTCCCGTGAGAGTTTTGCAAACCCAGTGCGCGGGCACCGTGACAGGTGATGCCAGCCAGCGCCTCTTCGGGTGTCATGCGAAACAGCGTACAGGCCATATTCAGCATCAGCCGTAATGAGAGCGCAGGAGAGGTGCCGGGGTTGGCATCGCTGGCAATCGCCATCGGCACGCCATGCTTGCGGAACAGTTCCACCGGCGGGCGCTGAGTTTCACGCAATAAATAAAAGGCACCGGGTAACAGAACCGCTACGGTGCCAGATTCGGCCATTGCTTTAGCATCCTCTTCGGTGGCGTATTCGAGGTGGTCGGCAGAGAGTGCGCCATAGCGTGCGGCCAACTGACTTCCATGCAGAGAAGAGAGTTGTTCGGCGTGGAGTTTAACCGGTAAACCGAGGCGGACGGCGGCCTGAAAGACTCGTTCGACCTGCTCAGGGGAAAAGGCCAGGTGCTCGCAAAAGGCGTCCACTGCATCGGCAAGATTTTCAGCGGCCACTTGTGGCAGTAAAACGTCGCAGAGATGAGAAATATAGTCATCCGCCCGGTCTTTAAATTCCGGTGGCAGGGCATGGGCGGCGAGGCAAGTGGCTTTTACCCTGACTGGCAAGTTTTGCGCCAGTTCGCGGATCACCCGCAGCATTTTCAGCTCGCTTTCATCGCTCAATCCGTAACCTGATTTGATTTCGACACAGGTCACCCCTTCTGCCAGTAGGGGCATCAGCCTGAAACGCGCCTGCTCAAATAGCTGTTGATGCGAGGCCTGCCGTGTGGCGTTGACGGTCGACAGGATCCCGCCCCCCTGAGCGGCTATCTCGGCATAACTAACGCCATTCAGGCGCTGCTCGAACTCGGCACTGCGATCGCCGCCGAAGACCAGATGGGTGTGGCAGTCGACGAAGCCTGGTGTAACCATCCCGCCGCCAAAATCATGCCTAATCTGAGTAACAAACTCCGGGCTATCCGTCGCGGTGCCAAGCCAGAGGATCACACCGTCTTTTACGGCCAACACACCGTTTTCAATGAGGTTGTAGCGACCATCCTGCATGGTGACCAGCGATGCGCCGGTCCACAGACTGTCGCAAGCTATCGTGCCGGAAGCAGCGGTATTAGGGGGATTCAATGACGCCATGCAAAACTCCTGACTGTTTTTGTCTTGTATAGACAACCACAGTCAAGCTAACGCATTCGCCAAAAAGCGGCAAGGGATGAGCGGTGCGTATTTTTCGTATTTCGAGGTGCATTCCAGATTTGAAAGGCAGTATTAGACGGCGAGGCTGTGGATAAATACAGTGTTTCAGCAAGGAGAAAGCAGGCTGTGAGGCAGCCTGCTCAGGGCAATCAACCGTGGCTGGTGAAGCGGCCAAATAGCTGGTAGCGGGAGCCGGGATAAACCAGGCGGGCAGCAGTGACTACGCGGTTACCGCTCCAGGTACGGCGATGAATCAGGAGGCAGGGCTCATGTTCTTTCAACTGCAACAACTGGCGTTGGGTATCGCTGGCACTGATCGCTTCAACTCGGTGCTCACCGGCGGTCAGCGGCGCAATTTTCATCAGATAGGTGTACGGCGTGGCGCTGTTCATCACCTGTTGCAGATAATCGGGCGCCGCATCCGGGTTCACAAAGCGATCTTCGATTTGTACTGGCACGTCATTTTCAAAATGCACAATCTGCGAATAGAACAACTGATCGCCGGATTTTATACCCAGTTGCAGCGCCTGTTCGGCATCGGCAGAGCGCGCTTCGCATGCGAGTATCTGGCTGCTGTGGCGATGGCCACGGCGGGCAATTTCATCGGCGATATTATGCACCTCAAGCATCGGCGTATAGGCTTTGGCTTCAGCAACGAACGTACCCACGCCCTGCATACGGATCAAAAAACCTTCGGTGGTCAGCTCGCGCAGCGCACGGTTGATGGTCATGCGGCTGACACCCAGTTCATTAACCAGCTCACTTTCCGACGGGACGCGTTGATGCGGCTGCCAGACACCCGCGCGGATTTGCCCGATGATCGCCTGTTTCACCCGCTGGTAGATCGGCGCTGGCGCATCACTCATCGCGGCGGCCAGTTCCGATAACGTTTGTTGGGTAACGCCCTGTTGGGAGGACGGCGTTGCTTCAGACATGGGACTACCTCATAGGGAAAGCCTGCGGGGCTTAAGTTCGTAAAGTGTAATCAATAATTCACTGTAAACGAAGGTCTTTGAAACGACCTCAGCGCGTGAGGTGAAACGTAATTATTAAAAAAATCGCCGGAGTAAGTTTACAGTTCATTCAGGCATATGTATATGTATAGACAAGTGACCTAAGCGTTTCACAATTGTTTCTCGATCTTCAACAGTTGTGGACTACCCTGTTAAATCGCACTCAGGACAGTCTTAATGCCTGCTTATTTTGCACCACGCGCCTTACTGCCACAGGGTTGGGCGCGCAATGTCCGGCTGTACGTTGACGCTACCGGCTTGCTTAGCTCGGTTACAGCAGATGCTCAGCCGGACGGTTGCCATCAGCTCAGTGGCCCGGTTGTTCCCGGGATGCCAAACCTGCATTCCCACGCCTTCCAGCGGGTAATGGCGGGGCTGGCCGAGGTGGCGGGCGATCCGCAGGACAGCTTCTGGACCTGGCGTGACTTGATGTATCGCATGGTTGCCCGGCTGACACCGCCTCAAATTGGTGTTATAGCCCGTCAGTTGTATATCGAAATGCTCAAAGGCGGGTATACGCAGGTCGCAGAATTCCACTATTTGCATAACGATATCGACGGCAAACCCTACGCCGATATCGGTGAAATGACAGCGCATTTAAGTGAAGCGGCACAAAGTGCTGGGATTGGTCTGACGCTCCTGCCGGTGCTTTACAGCTATTCGGGTTTCGGCGCTCAGCCCGCACAAAGCGGGCAAAAGCGTTTTATTCAGCACACCGACTCCTACCTGCAACAGCAGCAGGTTATCGCCAACCAGATCAAAGCTCAGTCGCTGCAAAATCAAGGATTGTGTTTTCACTCCCTGCGGGCAGTTTCGCGTGAGCAGATGACTGATGTGCTGGCCGCCAGCGATACCGCTTGGCCGGTGCATATTCATATTGCGGAGCAGTTAAAAGAGGTCAATGACTGTCTGGGCTGGAGCGGTCAGCGTCCGGTCACTTGGTTGTTTGATAACGTAGACGTCACTGACCGCTGGTGCCTGATTCATGCCACGCATCCGGATCGCTTTGAGCTGGCCAGTATTGCCTCCAGCGGCGCGGTGGTCGGCTTATGCCCTACCACTGAAGCGAATCTCGGCGACGGTATTTTCCCCGGCGTCGATTATCTGGCGCACAAAGGCCGCTGGGGAATAGGCTCCGATAGCCATGTTTCCCTCAATGTCGTCGAAGAGTTGCGCTGGCTGGAGTATGGCCAGCGTCTGCGTGATCAGCGCCGCAACCGGTTGACCAGCGCCAGTCAGGCCTCGGTGGGGGATTTACTCTACACCCAGGCGCTGGCAGGCGGTGCTCAGGCCTGCGGTGTGCCGATAGGGCAACTGGCCACGGGCTACCGTGCCGACTGGCTGGTACTGGACGGTGATGATCCTTATCTGGCCGCTGCCAACGACGGCGAGCTGCTCAACCGCTGGCTGTTTGCGGGGAGTTCCGCACAGATCCGCGATGTGTTTGTGGGGGGCATCGCCAAAGTGATCAACGGCCAGCACCCCCAGCAGCGCACAGCCAGTGCCGATTTTCTTGCCTTACTTCAACTGCTGGCCGAGGACCGCCCATGACCGGCTTGAATCGGTTTTCTTTTGACAGCCTGCCGGTTAGCGCCTGGCGTAACGGCGGGGGAGAAACCCGTGAAATCATCAGCTGGCCTGTGGGACAGGCGCAGTTCGACTGGCGCGCCAGCATTGCGACTATTGCTGCCGACGGACCCTTTTCTCGCTTCGAAGGGATCGACCGCTCTATTACCTTGCTGTCTGGTGCGGGAGTATTACTTTCCGCTGAAGGTGAGGCTGAGCGCCGTTTAGACATACCTGCACACCCCTTTGCCTTTGCAGGAGAAACCCCCATTTATGCACGCCTGATTGAGGATGTGACGACAGATTTTAATATTATGACCCGTCGCGGACGGGCTTGGGCAAACGTAGTCGCGCAGCGCTCGGGATTTACCGCCAGTCGCCGGTGCGCGGGCCTGCTGTATGTTTTACGGGGGCAATGGCAGGCGGGAGAGGCCATTACGCTGTCCGCATCTGAAGGGGTGTTTTGGATACCAGAATCTGAAGAAGAGCCGTTGCCAGAGCTGCACGTTGAGCCACGAGCGGCAGAATCATTATTGCTGTGGGTTGAAATCGTATCTCAGCCCCGTAAGACCGCGGCTAACTGAATCAGTAATACCGTTTGTTCATTTGAGTCATCAGCCACCCGTCAGAGAGCATTTCGCCGGGTATTATTCGCTTTTAACTTGTCTATACAGGATTAGATTATGTCGCTTTCATCTCATGACATTACCGTCTGCCATCTGCATCCGGGTCAGGTTGATCTGACCATGCTACGCACTATTTACTCGGCCCAGAAACGTACTGACAAACAGCATCCCTGGACGGTTCGCGTCGAACTGGCCGAAGAGGCGCGGGCGGGTGTGCTGGCCTCGCAGGAAACGGTTACCCGTATCGTAGAATCCGGCAAAGTGGTGTACGGCATTAATACCGGTTTCGGCAAACTGGCTCAGACCCGCATCCCGGCGGAGCGTCTGGCGGAATTGCAACGTAATCTGGTGTTGTCGCACAGTGTTGGCGTTGGCAAAGAGCTGGCCGATAACGTCGTTCGCCTGATCATGACTACCAAAATTTTAAGCCTGTCACGCGGCCATTCTGGTATCCGCATGGAAGTGATCGATGCCCTGATCACGTTGCTCAATGCGGGCGTGTTGCCTTGTATTCCTGAGAAAGGCTCTGTCGGTGCCTCCGGTGATTTAGCCCCGCTGGCGCACCTTTCCCTGATGTTGATTGGTGAAGGGGAAGTCACGGCGCAGGGTGTGCGGATGTCAGCGATAGAAGGGCTGGCGAGCGTCGGACTGAAACCTGTTGAACTGGGGCCAAAAGAGGGGCTGGCGCTGCTCAATGGTACACAAGTTTCAACTTCTCTGGCGCTGTCGGGTCTGTTCGAAGCTGAGCGGGTATTTTCCGCCGGACTGGTGGCAGGCGCGCTATCACTTGAAGCCATCAAAGGTTCGGTAAAACCGCTTGATGCACGTATTCATCAGGCCCGTGGCCAGTTGGGGCAGATCGCCGTTGCGGCGGCGGTCAGTGCATTACTGGAAGGGAGTGACGTTGTCACTTCGCATGCCGACTGCGGCCGTGTGCAGGACCCTTATTCTATCCGCTGTGTGCCGCAGGTGATGGGCGCATGCCTGGATAACCTGCAACATGCGGCACGTGTATTGCAAATTGAAGCCAATGCGGCGTCCGATAACCCACTGGTGTTTGCTGAAAATGGCGATGTGATTTCGGGTGGGAATTTCCACGCAGAACCGGTGGCCTTTGCGGCCGATATTATCGCACTGGCCGTGGCGGAAATCGGGGCCATTTCTGAGCGCCGTCTGGCGTTGCTGCTCGATACCGGCCTGTCGGGCCTGCCGGCATTTCTGGTCAACGACGGCGGAGTTAACTCCGGTTTTATGATTGCGCAGGTGACCGCCGCTGCACTGGCGTCTGAGAACAAATCCCTTGCACATCCGGGCAGCGTAGACAGTCTACCGACCTCGGCCAATCAGGAGGATCACGTTTCCATGGCGACCTACGCCGCCCGCCGTCTGGGGGATATGTGTTTTAACACCGCCGTGGTAGTGGGTATTGAAGCCATGGCTGCCGCGCAGGGTATTGATTTTATCCGGCCACTGAAAAGCTCAACGGTGCTGGAAAACGAACTGCATCTTATCCGCGAAAAAGTGGCTTATCTTGAGCGTGACCGCCTGATGGCTCCTGACGTTGAAGCCATGCGCCTGTGGGCCAGCCGTGAGCAGTGGCCGCCGGTCATTGAAGCTTTGTTGCCGAGTTTTAACTGATGAATAAGGGACACACTATGAATACACCACAGAAAACCGCCGTTGCCCGCGTGGTTCGTGCCCCTCACGGCACCGAGCTGAGCTGCCAGAACTGGCTGATCGAAGCCGCTTACCGCATGTTGCAAAACAATTTGGACCCGGACGTCGCCGAACGTCCGGAAGACCTGGTGGTATACGGCGGGATTGGCAAAGCCGCGCGCAACTGGCCTGCTTTCGAGGCTATTCTCGACAGCCTGCGTACACTGCGTGAAGACGAAACGCTGCTGGTTCAGTCCGGTAAACCGGTGGGCATTTTCCGTACTCATACGGATGCACCTCGGGTGCTGATTGCCAACTCTAACCTGGTGCCTCACTGGGCCAACTGGGAGCACTTCCACGAACTGGATAAAGCCGGGCTGATGATGTACGGCCAGATGACTGCAGGTTCATGGATCTACATTGGCGCGCAAGGCATCGTGCAGGGGACCTATGAAACCTTCGCCGAAGCGGGGCGTCAGCACTACAACAGCGACCTGCGCGGTAAATGGATCCTGACTGCCGGACTGGGCGGCATGGGGGGGGCGCAACCATTAGCTGGCGTACTGGCTGGTGCCTGCGTACTGGCGATTGAGTGTCAGGAATCGCGCATCGATTTCCGTATCCGCACCCGTTATCTCGATCACAAAGCCCACAGCATCGACGAAGCGCTGACCATGATTGAAAAAGCCTGCGCCGAAAATAAGGCCATTTCCGTCGGCCTGCTGGGTAACGCCGCGGAACTGATGCCGCAATTGGTCGCGCGCGCTCAACAGGGTGGTTTACGCCCGGACATCGTCACCGACCAAACTTCTGCCCATGACCCGCTGAACGGCTATCTGCCAGAAGGCTGGACGCTGGAGCAGTGGCATGACCGTAAAACCGCTGATCCTAAAGCGGTAGTGAAAGCGGCGCGTGCGTCGATGGCAAAACACGTTAAGGCGATGCTCGATTTTCACGCCATGGGCATTCCGACGGTCGACTACGGCAACAACATCCGTCAGGTGGCAAAAGAGGAAGGTGTGCTTAACGCTTTTGATTTCCCTGGCTTTGTTCCGGCTTACATCCGCCCTCTGTTTTGCGAAGGCAAAGGTCCGTTCCGCTGGGTGGCACTGTCAGGTGATCCGGAAGATATCTACAAGACCGATGCTAAACTGAAAGAGCTGTTCCCGGATAACGCCAATCTGATCAACTGGTTGAACATGGCCAGCGAACGCATTTCGTTTCAGGGGTTACCGGCCCGTATCTGCTGGTTAGGGCTGGGTGAGCGGCATATAGCCGGGCTGGCCTTTAACGAAATGGTACGCAACGGCGAGCTGAAAGCACCGGTGGTGATCGGTCGTGACCATTTAGACACTGGCTCCGTTGCCTCACCAAACCGTGAGACAGAAGCGATGAAAGACGGTTCTGACGCCGTTTCTGACTGGCCGTTACTGAATGCGTTACTCAACACCGCAGGCGGCGCGACGTGGGTTAGCTTGCATCACGGCGGCGGCGTGGGTATGGGCTTTTCACAACATGCAGGCATGGTGATTGTCGCAGACGGCACCAAAGAAGCGGATGCCCGTCTGGCACGCGTCCTGTGGAACGACCCGGCAACCGGCGTGATGCGTCACGCTGATGCAGGGTATGAGCAGGCGATTGAATGCGCAGAACGTAATGAACTGAATCTGCCGATGATTTAAGTGACGGCGTTACGTATATTTCGAACATGACATAGAAATACCTTCAAAATAAAAGTGGCGGGCAGCAGTTCAATCTGGAGCCCGCCAATTTTTCCTGGCTACACCTTCTGCATATTCTCCAGTAATCACACTTTGCTCAAAAAATCGCCGACCCGGCCCTTTGTTAACTATCCTTAACTCAAATAATGCATTTCATTAACTTCGGGTTGGGGTGTTATGTGAATTTGATGCTAAGAACGATTAACCCTAAGATCTCAACGTCATTATTACCTCTTGGTGTACTCCTGCTGCTGGCCTCGCCCCGGTTCTCTTTTGCCGCTTGCGACATTCCGGTGCCAAATTCCGGTCAAACCACAACATGCAGCACATCTATTCCCAATCCGGGCACTTTACCGGTCACCGCTCAGCTCAACAGCCAGAATGTCACGGTAAACATAGACAGCGGTGCGGGTTTAACGGTTGCAGATCAGAATGCGGTCAGCATTGAAAGCAACAGCATCATTAATAATTACGGCGCAATTAATCTGAGCGGGGACAATGTCAACGCGCTATCGGCCAGTCTGGCGGGAAATCTGCTGAACAACGTGGGTTCGTTATCAGTGAGCGGTGATAACTCCACGGGCATGCATGTCAGTGCCGCTGGTAATACGCTCAGTAATCAGGGGGCTATTTCAACCCAGGGATATCAGGGATACGGGATGGAGGCTAATGGTGGCGGCAATATTCTGACCAACAGCGGAACTATTGAGACCACGGGCGAGGGTGGAAACGGCATTAATACCGCACTGGGCGGTGGTGTCATCGACACAATCACCAATAGCAATGTGATTCATGTTTCCGGCACCAATGCCAATGGGATCTACCTCGGGCAACCCGCCAGCGTCACCAACAGCGTGACCGGCCTTATCACCAGCGATGCTTCGCGCGGTATTGTTGCCACCGCTGGCGGCACTATCAACAACGCGGGTGAAATTCATGCCCTGCGTGACGGTGTATACAGCTATTTCGGCGTGGCGACGGTGACCAATAGCGGAACTATCTCCTCCGGCAACGAGATTGGCATTCAGTTTGACAGCAACGACGCCGCGACGGTGATTAACAGCGGTAATATCAGCGGGGGAAACGGCATCGCCGTTAGCTTTTCAGGCGCCAACGATCAGTTCATCTGGCAAAACAGCGGCTCAGTGACTGGTTCCGTCGTGATGGGCGATGGCGACGATACGGCCACGCTGAAGAATTTAAACGCGACTCAATTGCTGTCAGGCATCATTTTTGACGGCGGTGCAGGCAGCGATTCACTGACGCTGGACCACAGCTTCGCCAGCGATCCGGCGCGATTTATCGACTGGGAAAGTATTGCACTCAACAACGGATCTCAGCTTACGCTCAACAGCCCGCTGGTACTCGGTGACAGTGGTTCTCAGACCGGCAGCATAATGATTGACGCCAGCAGCAGCGTGCTGGCCGGCGGGCAGAGCGCCGCCACTATTTCAGCCTTCAATAACGCCTCGTCGGTTACTGTGCGCAATGCGGGGACGCTGGATCTGACCAACGGTTCCGGCAGCACCTCAGACCGGCTGACCATAAATGGCAACTATGTCGGGCTCAACGGCACGTTAAAGCTACAGACCGTACTGAACGGGGATAACTCACCGTCGGACCAGTTAATTATCTCCGGCGGGCAGGCCAGCGGTACGACGCAGATTCAGGTCACCAATGTCGGAGGCTCGGGCGTGGCGACACAGCAGAACGGTATTTTGCTGGTTGACGCCATCAACGGTGGTACAACCACCACCACGGCATTCAATCTGGCCGGTGGATCTGTCTCGGCCGGGGCCTATGATTATTTCCTGTTTCGCGGTGGCGCAGGCAGCAGTGACAGCTGGTTTTTGCGCAATACGCTGATAACGACGCCACCGGTAACCCCTCCTGTTACGCCACCTGTTGCACCGCCTGTTGCACCACCTGTTACGCCACCTGTTGCACCGCCTGTTGCACCACCTGTTATACCGCCAGTTACACCGCCTGTTGTACCGACAGAGCCGGGCGGTACGCTACCTCCGGTTGTGACACCGGTAGCCACGGTACCGCTCTACCGTCAGGAAATTCCGCTTTATCAATCACTGGCGCCACTGGTGCTAAACATGGGTATGACGCAGATCGGTACATTCCATCAGCGTCAGGGCAGCCAAAGCCTGATCGATTCCGCAGACGGCCGCATACCGGCCAGTTGGGCGCGTATTTTGGGAACCCACAGCGAACAGAGCTGGTCGGGTTCTACCTCACCCTCCTTTGACGGTTCGTTTGAGGGTTTTCAGGTCGGACAAGACCTTTACTCGG